>ERZ1643251.2377-NODE-2377-length-19296-cov-4.238449_pt1 | contig 19296 bp, 17 predicted proteins | sample MGYA00579261_ERZ1643251 | MGnify/ENA primary metagenome ERZ1643251 (study PRJEB29033, sample SAMEA4952267) | chicken gut metagenome | biome: Broiler Chicken; feature: Gastrointestinal Tract; material: Caecum | place: Ireland | collected 2018 | study: Broiler...
GCAGGTGAGCCGTCTTGAGAAAAATGCTTTAAAGGTCATGAAGAAATATCTGCTTGGCGATTGAAATTTTTTGCTATTCATACTATGATAGTGACTGTGGCCGGAGCCGGTGTGCGAAAGAACAAAAGCTTTCGCACACCGTATCTGGGCAAAGGACAGACACCATCAGAGAAAGGCAGGATATTATGTACAGAGCATGTATTTTCGACTTGGACGGAACATTGGCCGATACCTTGGATTCTCTTGTCTTTTCCGTCAATAAGACGATGAAAGAGGTCGGTATGCCGCAGATTACCGAGGATCAGTGCAGACGGTTCGTGGGAAACGGGGCAAAGGTGCTGATTGAAGAAGCGTTAAAAGCCGGGGGAGATGAAGAACTGGCCCGGTTTGAAGAGGCGTTTGAAGCATACAGGCGGATATTTGACGCCAACTGCACATATGAGGTGAAGCCTTACAGCGGGATCCTTGCGATGCTCAGACAGATGAAAGAGCGGGGGATGAAGCTGGGGGTTCTCTCAAACAAGCCTGACCGTCAGGCAGTACATGTGGTAGCAGAGGTTTTCAGCAGGGAGCTGTTTGACGCGGTGCAGGGACAGAAAGAAGGAGTCCCGAGGAAACCGGATCCCACGGCGGCCCTGACCATTGCGGAACAGTTTGGCGTCAGGCCGCAGGAGACCCTGTATATCGGGGATTCTGAGGTGGACGCAGCCACGGGAAAAGCGGCGGGAATGGACACGGTTCTCGTATCGTGGGGATTCCGCCCGAAGGAAGTGTTAAGAGAAGCGTCTCCAAAGTGGGTCGTGGACCGTGCGGAGGAGATCATGGATATCATAAGAGGAGCAGAGCAATGAACGGATACAGCGAAGAGTGTTTAAGGACGTTTTTAAAAGAGCAGGGAAAACTGTTTGACGAACCGGTGGCGGAGAATCTTGAGGAGGCGGAGGCTTTTCTTGAGGACTGCATGGCAGTGGTTGTGGATTCTCTGGAGGAAGTAAGAGAGTATTTTGAGGAAGAGGGCGTGGATGTGGACGGCATGGCGCCGGAGGATTTGGAGGAAGTGTCCGAGGTATTCCCTCTCCCCGACGGGAAATATCTGATCGTGGAAGGGTAGAGAAAAAGCCGCGGCCTATTCGACAGCGGCTTTATCTACGGCTTCTTTTATGGCGTCCAGTATGATCTGCGAGGTGTAGGGCGAATCGTCGGGGAAAGTGATATCCTCAAGTGACTGCGTCTCATAGATCTGTTCTGCGATATCTTCTATGGCAGGCTGGATCAGCGGAAACATGGTCGTCACCGTCTCATCCAGATTTGAAAAGCGGATCGCGTTGATGCGGGAGCTGTCCACGGATACCTCCACTTCAAGGTTGGTGTTGTTCAAGGTGAGAGAAGAGGTGTAAATACCCGGTGTATACTGTTTCCCCGTGCTGCCTGAGCCATCCTCCTTACCTGAACGGAACATGATGACAAGAAGGACGATCAAGAGGATGCCCAGCGCGGCAAAAATAGCAGTGTAGATGATCTCCTTCATGTGCAGGACGACGATCTTAGTTCTGGAACCCATAGAGTTACCTCCCGAATGGATCGGGCTGGCGCGTTTGCGGCAGTCCGTTTTTTATAATTGTATGAGCAAAAAAAGGAAATTATTCAGAAAAACTTGATTATATACGGCACGGAAAATATAATGGTGCAATAAAAGAAAAATCGTTTAAGAGAAGTACAGAAGATACAAGGAGGCACATACATTGATACGGATCTGCATTTGTGACGATAAGAAAACAGAAAGAGACAGGCTGAAACAATATGCAGAAGCCTTTTTAGAAACACATCCGGGGTTTTGCGGGACAGTGAAAACGTTTATTTCAGGAGAGGAGATGCTAAAATCGGTTGAACGGGGCGGAGGGTACGACATCTATCTTCTCGACGTCCTCACGCCGGAGGCGGACGGCATCGGACTGGCGCGCAGGATACGTGAGATGGGAGGGCATGGGGAGATCCTGTTCCTGACCGTGACGCGGGAGTACGCGGTGGAGGCCTTTGAAGTGGGGGCCGCCGGATATCTGGTGAAACCGATTGAAAAAGAAGACTTTGACCGGGAGCTCAGCTATTGTATGCGCAGGCTGGAGCCGAAGGTGGATCCGTCTGTCTTTCTGAAAACGAGGGACGGCGTCCGCAAAGTGTATGTCAGGGAGATCATTGAGGTGGAGAGTTTCAACCATGTGAGGGTCTGTACCCTCACAGACGGGACGACCATAGAGACGCCGGCGACTCTGTCGTTTCTGAGGGAGGAGTTGATGAAATATCCTGATTTTTTCTTCCCTCACAGGGCATATATCGTGAACATGGGATATGTGAACAGTGTGACAAAGGCGGAGCTTCTGATGGAGAGCGGGAAAAGGATACCGGTCTCGCGGCGGGTATATCCAAAGCTCAGGGAAATGTATATGGAATATGTGTGTTAAACTTTTTATGGGAAAAGAATGGCACTTCACGCAGGAAAAGCGGCATCTCACGCAGAGATGCTGTTTTTTTGAGGGTTGTAGTATATCATTTACCCGTTAGACATGTTTTATCCGGATGTGTGGAAAACAGAAGACAGATAGAAAGGAACGGAAGTAATGGATGAGAAATGAGATGAAGAAAAAAAGGGTGGCGGCAGGTCTGCTGTCGCTCTCTATGCTGGCGGTTCTGCCCTCCTGCGGCACAGGCGGGAAGAGTGTGCCCGAAGAGGAGGCCTCCGCCGGGAAAGACACGCAATCCGCCGAAGAGCTTTGGGACGCTGCGGTGGAGGACGCGGTGTTCAGCGAAGACGGGGAAGTGGAAGCGCTTGTCTCCCTGACAAAGGAGGATGACCGTGTCATATGGGATGAATCTGGAGAACGGGTGCTGGTCGTTACATGGAACGACTATGAAGAGGACTGCTCAAAAGGGAACTCTATCAGCACGGAGCATGGCGAGATCTGGGTGACTTCACTGGGCGAGATGGAGCAGTGGTTTCAGGAAAACAGCTCCGGTGTTGAGGACTGGAAGCTGCGGTTCTCCCAGCTACTGGGAGTGCCCGGGGACGGGGACTACAGCCAGTTTACCGCATTCTGGATCAGGCCGGAGTACATGATCCGCCCGGCTTACGTGACGGACGTGACGGCGGAAATGGTAAATGACTACAGCGCGGTGACTGATCCGCAGTACAAGCAATGGTTTGACCAGAATATCATTAATTCTTATTTTGCCGGGGAATATCCGTGGACGCGGCTCGGATATACCTATGACTGGAGCGGGGGCAGTACGGATTACGGACTGACAGAGTTCCTTATATTTGACGGCAGCAAGGCAGAGATTGAGTTTACACGGAGCACAGAGGAGTTTGTGGAGTGGCTTAGGGAGCAGGATGAGAAATAGCATTTTACTGCAAAAAAAGCGAAGGGATGAAAGAAAATGATGAATTTATGTGAGAATACAAGAGAATGTACCTGTACATATGACTGTCCGAGACACGGGAAATGCTGCGAGTGCGTGGCGCATCACAGAGATCACAACGAAGGTGTGCCGGGATGCTTCTTTTCTGAGGAGGCGGAGGCCACCTATGACCGCAGTATTGAGGCGCTGGCGAGGGATCACGGGATCATTAAGTAAAATTGCGCGCAAAAAATGAGATAGGAAGTGTTGTTGCATGATAACCAGAGGGAAAAAGCTAAAGAAAGAGACAGAACGGATGAAGCTGGGGCCGGAAGGGATCGACAGGGCGGCCGGGTTTATGGAGGAGACGCTTTCTTTGGCGGGAGTTGAAAGAAAGGACATCCTGCGGCTGCGCCTTGCGGCGGAGGATCTTCTGATGATGTGGAATTCCCGGCTTCCTGAGGATACGGAGCTTGTTTTCCGGTGCGGCACAAGGCTGGGGAAGCCTTATCTCCATCTCTGTGCGCGGGGCAGCAGGATTGATCCCGCGCAGACGGAGGAGGAGAGCGGATGGATATACTCAGAGCTGCTGGCACGTGCTGGACTTTCTCTGGAGGCATCCTACAGGGACGGGGAGAACCGCCTGTCCGTCTATCCGCCGAAGGTGAACCGCTTTGGAGCGCTCTCGCAGATATTTCTGGCCATCGCGCTGGCAGTTCTGGCGGGAGCTGTCTGCCGGACGCTGCCGCAGGGAGTACGGAGCGGGATCAGCTCTTTTGTGGATCCCCTGTTCACGGCGATGATGGGAATCCTGCAGACACTGGCAGGCCCTATGGTCTTTCTCAGTGTGTGCCGGGGCATTATCAATATCGGGGATGTGGGGATGCTGGGGAAGATCGGGCGGACGATCGTCCTGAGGTTTCTCGCGGCAGTCTATATCATCACGGCGGTGACGGCTCTTGCCGTGACATGGTTTTTCCACCCCGGGAGCGGGACAGAGACAAAAGGGGCAAATGCGGTCTTTGGCATCTACAGCATGCTGCTGGAGATCTTTCCGCAGAATGTGGTGTCCCCGTTTCTGGAAGGGAATTCTCTTCAGCTTATCTTTATGGGGGCATGTATCGGTCTTGTGCTGCTGGTGCTGGCTGACCGCGCCTCTTTTGTCACAGAGTTTACGAAGCAGGCGAACTATGTGGTGCAGTACATGATGGAGATTTTCGGGAGATGTATTCCGCTGTTCGTGTTTATAAGCCTGTTTTCCCTGATCATCACGGACGTGTTGGACGGGATCGGCGGGATCGTGAAAGGAGTCCTGCTGTGTATAGCAGCCTGCGTCATATGGCCGCTTCTCTATGCGCTTGCCGTGTCAATAAAACTAAGAGTACCCTGCCCCATGCTGCTTCGGAAGCTGCTTCCCACCTATCTGATCGGCCTGACGACGGCGTCTTCTTCGGCGGCTCTGTCCACGAATCTGGAGACCTGCGAGAAGCGTCTGGGGATTTCGCAGAAAGTCACCAGCTTTGGCGTACCCTTAGGTCAGGTGGTATTCAAGACGGGCGGCGCCATCGGCTTTTTGCTGATGGCTCTGGGACTGGCTGAAAACTATGACGTGGCGGTCACGCTCCCATGGGCAGTCACGGCAGTGCTGATCACCGGGATACTGGCGGTTGCCGCCGCGCCTGTGCCGGGAGGGTATCTTCCCTGTTATACCGTGCTCATGACACAGCTTGGGATACCGGAGGAAGCCATCGCGCTGGCGATCGCGGGAAACGTGATCCTTGACTTTTTCATGACATCCTGCGGTCTTGCCTGCCTGCAGTCGGAACTGGTTCTTGTCTCCAACAGGCTGGGACTTTTAGATACAGAGATATTAAAAAACTAGGAGTGATTATTATGAAATCAGATGTATGTATTTTTGTGGATGATATGATGAAGGCAGTGTCCTATTATAAAAAGCTGCTCGGCGCAATTCCAGATCATTATCTGCCGCACTGGAGGAACAAAGGATTTTTCCGTGCCGCAGGATTCGTAAAGGAAGCGGCGCAGGAGGAACTATGATTTATATGGAACTTATGACTGCGGCTCTCTGTCCGGTTTTTGCAGCCGCTGTCCTTTATCTTCTGCATAAGAGGACTTCCTTTGGCAGGCTCGGGGAGTGGAAAAAACAGATTGTGTACGGCTGTGTGTTTGGGATGCTTGCCATCGCCGGATCAAGGCTTCCCCTGACGGTCGGCGGCGATGCAATGAGTATGGGCGATACTGCCCCTCTCTGTGCCGGACTGATCTTCGGTTCTCCGGCAGGTATACTCTCCGGTCTGATCGGCGGCGCTGAAAGGTGGTCTGTCTTACTGTGGGGAGCGGACGGATATACAAGTCTGGCGGAAGCCATATCAGTGGCGCTAGCGGGACTTCTTGGGGCGGCTTTGAGGAGATGGATGTTCGACGACAAGAAGCCGCCGTGGCATTATGGTTTTGCCGCGGGACTTGTGACGGGAGTTCTGCACATGCTGATCGTATTCTTTACGAATATGGATGATGTGGGGAGGGCGTTTGCCTATGTGAAAAACTGTTCCCTGCCCATGGTGTTGTCCTGCGCGGTTTCCGCCATGCTGTCCGCCCTTGTGGTATCAATGCTCGGAAAGGAGAAGCTGCATATGGAAAAGGAGCATAAAAAGCTCTCCCAGTCATTTTCAAGATGGCTGCTCCTTGTGGTGCTTGTCGCTTTCTGTATGACAAGCGTTTTTACATATATCCTGCAGACAAGGCTCGCCCTCAGCAACAGTGAGCAGCTTCTGAACCTGAATATCAACGACGTGAAAGCGGATATCGAGGACGCCTCTGACGAGAACCTTTTAGAGCTGACCCGCGGCGTTGCTGAGGATATCAATGCCGCCGAGGCAGTGGACAATGAACTTCTGGAAGATCTTATCGCAAGGCCGGGCAATGATTTTTCAGAGATCAATGTGGCGGATCAGGATGGGATCATCGTCTGCACGACCAACCCGGATTACGAAGGATTTGATATGGCATCAGGCGAACAGTCCGCCACCTTTCTGGCGCTTCTGGGGGAAAAAGACGAGCTTGTGCAGAGCTATCAGCCGATATCAGCGGACAATGGCACTTATATGAAATATGCCGGAGCCGCGCTGGAGGACGGAGGGTTCGTTCAGGTAGGCTACAATGCGGAGCGTTTCCGCAGGGATATCGATTCTCAGGTCATCGGCGCCACACGAAACCGCCATGTAGGAGAGAACGGCTATATGATCATCGCTGCGGACGACTGGACCATCGTCAGCGATCCCCACGGAAAGGAGGGGGAGGATCTCTCCGGGACAGGAATCTGGATCGACAGGAATACCATGCCTGTAAACGAGAGGTTTGAAAGCACGGTTTACGGGGAAGAAAGCTACTGTATCTACACGGAGACGGAAGGATATTATATCATTGCCGTGGAGCCGGTGAGTGAAGTTCTGTTCTCCCGTGATCTGTCAGTTTTTGTGACGGTATTTATGGAGATCATTATATTCGCGGTGCTTTTTATCCTCGTGTATCTTCTGATCAAAAAGCTGGTAGTGGAGAACATTCATAAGATCAACCACTCGCTCAGCGAGATCACGGGCGGAAACTTAAATGTATCCGTGGACGTGCGCACAAATGAGGAGTTTGTCTCCCTGTCTGACGACATCAACTCCACGGTTGTTACACTGAAAGGCTACATCGCGGAGGCAGCGGCGAGGATTGACAAGGAGCTGGAGACGGCGAAGATCATCCAGTCGTCCACACTGCCAAGCGTGTTCCCGCCCTATCCTGACCGCAGTGATTTTGACATATTCGCCATGATGGATACAGCGAAAGAGGTGGGCGGGGATTTCTATGATTTCTATCTGCTCGATGAGGACAGACTGGCCTTTCTCATAGCCGACGTATCAGGCAAAGGGATCACAGCGGCAATGTTTATGATGAACGCCAAGACGCTGATAAAAAGCTACGCCGATAAAGAGACGGACGTGGCTGAGATACTGACAAAGGCAAACCGAGCCTTGTGCGAGGGAAACGACGCGGAGATGTTCGTGACCTGCTGGATGGGGATACTCAGCTTTACAACGCATACCGTCACATTTGTCAACGCGGGGCACAATGCGCCGCTCATCCGCCGCCGGGACGGCAGGTTCGAGTATTTCAGATCCCGCCATGGCTTTGTCCTTGCGGGGATGGAAGAGATGAAGTACAAAAGCGGACAGCTTAAGCTGTACCCCGGGGATGAGATCTTTTTGTATACAGACGGCGTGACAGAAGCGACGGACGCGCATAATGAGCTTTACGGCGACGAGAGACTGCTCTGTGCTCTGAACGGCATGGGAGATACAGGCCCGGAGGAAATCTGCCGGGCAGTCAGAGAGGATGTGGACCGGTTCGTGGGCGGCGCTCCGCAGTTTGACGATATTACGATGCTTCACTTAAAGCTTCTTCCGAAAAATTCTGTCATAGTAAAGCCGACAGAAGAAGGGTTGGAAAAGGTGACGGCATTTGTGGAGCAAACGCTGGAGGACGCGTATATCCCGCCGAAGATTATGGTAAAGATGAACGTCGCGGTAGATGAAATATTTTCCAATATTATCCGCTACAGCGGAGCCAGTGAGGCGGAGGTTGAGTGCGACGTACGCGGCGGCAGGATTATGCTTGTATTTATAGATGACGGAAGTCCGTATGATCCTACCGGACGGGCGGATCCGGATACAACGCTCACGGCAGAGGAGCGGGGGATCGGCGGCCTTGGGTTCTTTATGGTGAAAAAATTCATGGACAGTGTTGAGTACAGCTACAGGGAGAACCGCAATATCCTCACACTGGTCAAAGAAAATGAGGAGGGGTAGTATGGGAAGACGCGCAAAGAAAGGGCACACGTTTCTTATCATGGTTCTGAGTATCGCCCTTCTGCTTGTCAGCGGAGGCGGCTGTACGGCATACGCGCAGGGGCAGACGCACGATGCAGGACGGCCTGCGGATATACAACAGGCTGGCGCACAGGAAAGCGGTGGGACGGCAGAGGAAGACAAAGGCAGCAGGATTCGGTTTGAGACGCTTGAGGATTTTTCGAGTGCAGCGGTGGGAGCAGTCACGGGCACTGTCCACGACCAGATCTTAGCAGACAAAGTCAGCGGCGTGGATTTCCAGTATTATGATGATAACGCGTCCCAGCTTCTCGCACTTCAGACAGGGACGCTGGACGCCATGATCACAGACGAACCAATCGCCCGCCTTGCAACGGCGAGGCAGCCGGAACTGGCAGTATTTCCTGAGACAGTGGCTCCGGACAGCTATGGTCTGGGACTGGCAAAAGGAAGTCCGCTGACTGGTCAGATTAATGAGCTTATCCATCAGTATGAGGAGGACGGAACTATGGATAAGCTGAAAGAGAAGTGGTTCTCCGGCGACGTGAGAGGTAAGATCATCGACGTGGGAGAATATGAAGCAACAAACGGTACGCTTCGCTATGCGCACGACAGCACACTGGAGCCTATGAGCTATGTGAACGGAAACGGGGAATCCGTGGGACTGGAGGTGGATCTGGTGAGCCATCTGGCAAGGGATCTTGGGATGGAGCTGGAGATCACACAGACCGCGTTCAACTCCCTGATTCCCATGATCGTAAGCGGCAGGGCCGACCTGATCTCCGGCTCCATCAGCATCACCGAGGAGAGAAAGGAGAGCGTGGACTTTGCCGATACGTATTATACGGGAGGCATAGTGCTGATCGTCCGTGCAGAGGACATAGGCGCTGCCGCAGAAACGGAGGAGACAGGCTTCTGGGAGGGGATCACGGACAGCTTCTATAAGAATTTTATATTGGAGAACCGCTGGCGGCTCGTCCTCTCCGGACTGGGCGTGACCTTTGTCATCTCCGTCCTTTCAGCGGTATGCGGCACGGTGCTGGGTTTCGGACTGTGTATGGTGCGGCGCAGCAGGAGAAAGCTGCTGTCGGGAATTGTGGGCGCGTTTATCCGTCTTATTCAGGGAATCCCAGTGCTTGTGCTTCTGATGGTCATGTTCTACGTGGTGTTCGCAAAGAGCTCCATAAGCGGAGTCATTGTGGCGGTCATCGCCTTTTCCATCAACTTCGCGGTGTATGTCTCAGAGATGATCCGCACGGGTATCAACGCGGTGGAGGCAGGACAATGGGAGGCCGCTGCGGCGCTCGGCTTCGGCAGGGTTAAGACCTTTACGAAAATCATCGCCCCTCAGGCTGCAAGGCATACGCTGCCTGTATATAAGGGTGAGTTTATTTCCATGGTCAAGATGACGTCCGTGGTAGGGTATATCGCGGTGCAGGATCTGACCAAAGCCACGGATATTATCCGAAGCAGAACCTTTGACGCGTTTTTTCCGCTGCTTGTGACCGCGCTTATCTACTTTATGCTGGCGTGGGGACTGACCCTGATCCTGACTGTTGTGGAGAGGAAGATCGATCCGAAGCGGCGCAGGAGAGCATTAAGGGGCGTTAATACGCAGGAGCCTGCCGGGCAAAGAACGCGGGAAAACGCGGGTAAGCCAGACGGGGAAGAGACAGACGGGGAAGAGCCGGTTATCACAGTGTCCCATCTAAAAAAGGCATATCCGAACGTGACCCCGCTTAAGGATGTAAACACAGAGATTTACAGAGGAGACGTGGTCTCCGTCATAGGGCCGTCCGGTACGGGCAAGAGCACATTCCTTCGCTGCATCAACCGTCTGGAGACGCCCACACAGGGAAAGATCGTGGTGCTGGGCCAAAAGGTCACAGGGGCAAAACCTACCCAGCTCTGCGCAGTGCGCAGACGGATGGGAATGGTATTCCAGAGCTTTAATCTGTTCTCCCACCTGACGGTGATCGAGAACATCATGCTCGGCCCGGTGGAATTAAAGGGAGTCTCAAGACAGGAGGCCTACGGGCGGGGAATGGAGCTTCTTAGAAACGTAGGCCTCGCTGAGAAGGCCATGAATTATCCTGACGAGCTGTCCGGCGGGCAGAGGCAGAGGGTGGCAATCGCGCGCACACTCGGCATGGAGCCGGAGATTGTACTTCTGGACGAGCCTACCAGCGCGCTTGACCCGACGATGGTCGGGGAGGTGCTGTCCGTTATCCGCAATCTTGCCGGGGAGGGGTTGACCATGCTTATCGTCACCCACGAGATGAAATTCGCGAAGGATGTCTCCACCAGAGTATTTTATATGGACGAGGGGATCATCTACGAGGAAGGGACGCCGGAGCAGATATTTGGTGGCCCGAAGACGGAAAAATGCCGTGTGTTCGTCAGGCGGCTGCGCACCTTCCACTATGAGATCAGCTCCAGAGAGTTTGACTTCATCGGGGCAGCGGCGCAGATCGGTAATTTTGCCCGCAGACAGCTTCTGGGAGCACGGCAGTTGCTGAAATACCAACAGATCTTTGAAGAACTGTGCGTGGCGAACATCCTTCCCGCCCTTCCGGATGATGGATGGAAGGTAAATTTTGACGCGGCCTGCTCAGAGGATGGGACGGAATGTGAGGCTGTCATCCGCTGGAAGGGCGGGGCGTTCAACCCGCTGACAGAAGGAGATGAGTTAAGTGTGAAGCTTGCTCTTGCAAAGACAAAGACAACAGGTTATGATTATGATGGAAGCGTTAATACAGTGTCCATCGCATTTTAATAAAGGAGAACATGAAAAATGAATATCGAGAAAAAAGTGAATGGAACGACAATGGACATTGCGCTGGAGGGCCGTCTGGACACCACGACAGCTCCGCAGCTTGACGCTGCGTTAAAGGAATCTCTGGACGGGATCACAGAGCTTAACATGGACTTTGAAGGACTTGAATACTTGTCATCCGCAGGCCTTCGCGTCCTGCTTTCCGCCCAGAAGGTGATGAACAGGCAGGGGAAGATGACGATCAGCCATGTGAATGAGACGATCATGGAAGTGTTTGAAGTCACAGGGTTTATCGACATCCTCACGATCAGGGAAAACGGGTGACAGAGAGAGGAAAACAATGTATATTATAGCAGGGCTTGGAAATCCTGATAAGCAGTACGAGGGAACAAGACATAATGTAGGATTTGATGTAATAGACCGGATCGCGGACAAATACAATATATCTGTGGACGGGAGAAAGCACAGGGCCTTTATCGGGAAAGGCGTTATAGAAGGACAGAAGGTGATCCTTGCGAAGCCACAGACGTATATGAATTTAAGCGGCGAGAGTATTTTAAGCCTTGTGGATTATTATAAGATTGATGTGGAGGAGGAGCTGCTCATCATCTACGACGATATCAGTCTGGAGACAGGGCAGCTCCGCATCCGCGCAAAGGGCAGCGCGGGCGGGCACAACGGGATCAAGAATATTATCGCCCATATGGGAACTCAGGTCTTTCCCCGCATCAAAGTGGGCGTGGGAGAGAAGCCGAAGGGGTACGACCTTGCCGACTATGTGCTGGGGCATTTCTCAAAGGCGGAGAGAGAGCTTATGGACGAGGGATATGACAATGCGGTCCGCGCGGCGGAGATGATTATATCCGGCAGGATGAACGAGGCGATGAACGAGTTCAACCGGAAGAAGAAGGACGAGGCGGCGAACGGGCCCAACCGGAAAAAAGAGGACGAGGCATAGATCGCCCGACGGACAAAAAGGGAGGGAATGCAGGGCAGATGCAGGCTTTACTGGCTCCGCTTCTGGAGCTTGCGGATTATCAGGAGATCGTAAGAGAGAGAAAAAAGGATAAAGGCATCATACAGGTGGCGGGGTGTACAAACTCACAGAAGACGCACCTGATGTATGCGCTTGGCGATGGCTGCGAGTACAGGGTCATCGCTTTTTCCAGTGAGGAAAAGGCCAAGAAGGCATATGAAGAGTACCGCGTCTTTACGGACGCGGTCTGTCTCTATCCTGCGAGGGACCTTCTTTTTTACTACGCGGACATTAAAGGAAAGACGATCACAGACCGCCGTATGGAGGTGCTGCGCACGTTGATCGAGAAGGAAGACAAAGACCCAGTGACGGTCATTACAACGATGGACGCCTTTCTGGACGGACTTCCCCATCCGGAGGAGATACGAAAGGAGAGGATCTCCCTGTCCGGGGGCGACGGAGTTGACCTGACAGAGTTTGAGGATCGCCTTAGCGCCCTTGGGTATGAGCGGGAGAGCCAGATCGAAGGGCCGGGACAGTTCGCTGTGCGCGGGGGAATACTGGATGTATTTCCCCTGACAGAAGAGAACCCTGTGCGCATCGAGCTGTGGGGGGATGAGGTTGATTCCATCCGAAGCTTTGACGTGGAGAGCCAGCGCTCCATCGAAAATCTGGAGTCGGTCACCATATATCCGGCTTCTGAAAACTGGAAAAATGAGATGGATACCGTGTCCTTTCTGGAATATTTTCCGGTTGAGAAAAGCCTTCTCCTTCTCGATGAGCCGCAGCGTCTTCAGGAGATGGCGGAGGAGGTGGAGAGCGAGTATTTCCACAGCCGGGAGAGCCGGATCGAGGCGGGCATGGAGGAGACGGCGGAAGATTGCCTGAAAGTATTCGAGACAAAGGACGTCATCGCCATGATGAATCAGTACAGCGGGATCGCGGCGACTACACTGGAGACGAAGTGCGGACTGTTCAAGGTGCGCAGAACCTACAGTATTCAGGCAAGGTCAGTAAACCCGTACAACAACAGCTTTGAGCTTCTGACCCGCGACTTAAAGCGCATGAAGCGGGAGAAATACCGCGTGGTTCTTCTGTCTGCGTCAAGGACGAGGGCAAAGCGTCTCGCCGAAGATCTGAGGGATTATGACCTGAGCAGCTTTTACAGTGAGGACATGGAGCGCACAGTGAATCCGGGGGAGATCATGGTATCCTGCGGATACGCTGCGGAAGGGTATGAGTACCCCATGCTGAAATTCATGCTCATCTCCGAGACAGATATCTTCGGGCGCCGGAAGAAGAAAAAACGCCGGAGGAAATACGAGGGACAGAAGATCCGTGATTTCGCGGAGCTTAAACCCGGAGATTATGTTGTCCATGAAAACCATGGGATCGGCATTTATCAGGGTATTGATAAGATCGAGGTGGAGCGGGTCGTCAAGGACTATATGAAGATCGCCTACGCGGAGGGAGGGATCCTCTATATTCCCGTGGCACAGATGGATCTGATCCAGAAGTATGCCGGGGCGGACGCAAAAAAAACGAAGCTCAACAAACTCGGCACACTGCAATGGGGAAAGACAAAGACGCAGGTCAAAAAGGCCGTCCAGAGCGTGGCGGCGGATCTGGTGGAGCTTTATGCCGCCCGGCAGCGGTCAGAGGGTTTCGTATACGGGCCTGACACAGTGTGGCAGCGGGAGTTTGAGGAGATGTTCCCCTTTGAGGAGACGGAGGACCAGCTTCAGGCCATTGAGGATACGAAGCGGGACATGGAGAGCACGAAGATCATGGACCGCCTGATCTGCGGGGATGTGGGATACGGAAAGACGGAGATCGCCCTGCGCGCGGCGTTCAAGGCAGTGCAGGAGGGCAAGCAGGTCGTCTATCTTGTTCCGACAACCATCCTTGCGCAGCAGCATTACAATACGTTTGTGCAAAGACTCAAGGATTTCCCGGTGCGCATTGACCTTCTCTGCCGTTTCCGCACACAGTACCAGCAGAAAAAGACAGTGGAGGACTTAAAAAAGGGAACGGTGGACATCGTCATCGGTACGCACCGCGTCCTCTCAAAGGATGTGGGTTATAAGGATCTGGGAATGCTCATCATCGACGAGGAGCAGCGCTTCGGAGTGACCCACAAGGAGAAGATCAAAAAGCTCAGGGAAAATATCGATGTGCTCACACTGACCGCGACCCCCATCCCGCGAACCCTTCACATGAGCCTTATCGGGATCCGCGATATGAGTGTGCTCGAGGAAGCGCCGCAGGACCGGATGCCCATCCAGACTTATGTGATGGAATACAATGACGAGATGGTAAGGGAGGCCATCACAAGAGAGCTTTCCAGAGGCGGACAGGTATATTATGTGTATAACCGGGTCACGGACATCGCGGATGTGGCAGGGAGGATCAGCCGCCTTGTACCTGAGGCAAGCGTGTCTTTTGCGCACGGCCAGATGAGGGAGAGGGAGCTGGAGGATATCATGTACGACTTCATCAACGGGGACATCGATGTGCTTGTCTCCACCACGATCATTGAGACCGGACTTGATATTTCCAACGCGAATACAATGATCATCCATGACGCGGACCGGTTCGGACTGTCCCAGCTCTATCAGCTCCGCGGGCGCGTGGGGCGCTCCAACAGGATGGCTTATGCCTTTCTCCTTTACCGCAGGGATAAGCTGTTAAAAGAAGTGGCTGAAAAGCGTCTCGCAGCCATCCGCGAATTCACGGATCTTGGCTCTGGCATCAAGATCGCCATGCGCGACCTTGAGATACGGGGAGCGGGAAACCTGCTCGGGGAGGCCCAGAGCGGTCATATGGAAGCCGTCGGGTACGATCTGTACTGCAAGATGCTAAATGAGGCGGTGAGGCAGTTAAAAGGCGGCGATGAGGAAGAGGTTTTCAACACATCGGTTGACCTGAACATTGACGCTTATATCCCCGCGTCCTATATTAAAAATGAGTATCAGAAACTGGACATTTATAAGCGCATCGCTGCCATTGAAAATGAGGCGGAGATGGACGATATGACGGAAGAGCTGATCGACCGCTTCGGGGACATCCCCAAAAAGGTGCAGCAGCTTCTCCATATCGCGGCGCTCAAAGGTCTGGCGCATGAGGCTTATGTGACGGCGGTGGAGCAAAAGGGCGACACATTCAAATTCACCCTGTATGAGAGAGCGAAGATCGATGTGCAGAAGATTCCCGCACTGCTTGCGAAGTACGGGAAATCCCTGACATTTAAGGCTGAGGAGCCGCCGTATTTCTCATACCGGAAGCTGTCAAGGAGCGGAAAAGAGACGGGAGAGAGCGTAATTGACACCGTCAGGAAGGTGCTTGAAGATATCCGGGAGCTGAAAACAGAGAACAAATGAGATGGATGTGAGAGATTTAGGAGATTTCTTGTTTTCTACTTGTTAGTTTTCCCAAAACACGCTATAATGTTACAATGTATGCGGGGTTATGGAAAACCCGACGCCGGGTGCGTGGAACAAAAACCGCACATGGAACGGCGAAGAAAGAGGAGGCTATTATGGTACGATTTGGGAAAAAAGCGGCAGTCCTTGCGGCAGCAGGCGCACTTACAGCATTGTCCGTCACAGGATGCAGCGGTTCGATTAATACAGACGCAGTTGTGGTGACAGTGGGCGACGAGGAGATCACGCTTGGAGTTGCGAATTTCTATGCAAGGATGACTCAGGGTCAGTATGAGACATACTATGCGGGTTTCATGGGGATAACCGCAAAGGAAATGTGGACACAGGAGGCGGATGGGGACAAGACTTACGAGGAAACGACAAAGGAAGCGCTTCTAGTATCTCTGGAGGACTTGTACCTGATCTCACAGCATGCGGGGGAGTATGAGGTATCCTTGTCTGAGGATGAGCACAAAGCCATCGAAGAGGCGGTAAAGAAGTTTGACGAGGCCAATACAGACGAGGCCAAAGAGATTGTCTCAGGATATAGAAAGGATGTCCAGAAATATCTGGAGCTTGTCACTGTCTCGCAGAAAATGGCAGATAAGATGAAAGAGGGAGTGAATGAGGAAGTATCCGATGAAGAGGCGGCGCAGAAAGCCATGCAGTATGTGTATTTTTCATACACTTCCACAGACGACGAGGGAAATTCTACAGACCTAAGCGATGAGGAGAAAGAGAGCTTAAAGGGGACGGCTCAGACATTCTGTGACGCGGTAAAGGCAGGAACAGATATAGAGACAGCCGCTGTGGATGCCGGGGTTGAAGTCCAGACCGCCACTTTTGACGCAGAGAGCGCCACGCCGGATGCCGCGCTTGTGGCTGCGGCTGATGCACTGGCAAACGAAGGCGATGTGACAGATGTGACAGAGACAGAGAAGGGACTCTATGTGGCGAAGCTGACAAGCCTTCTCGACAGAGAGGCAACTGACGCCGAGAAGCAGAATATCATCGAGGAGAGAAAGCAGGAGCAGTATGATTCTCTGCTGGAACAGTGGCGCGAGGATACAGAGATCAAAGTCGATGAAAAAGTATGGAAAAAAGTTGACTTTATAGATTATGGAGTGACAGTCATTACGTCCGAGGAAGAGAGTGCGGACGGCACCGCAGACGAGGGTGCAGCCGATGACGGTACTGATGAGAGCGCATCTGATGGAGAAACTTCGGACGGCGCGTCCGATGAGACGGCAGAGTAATATGCCAATAGTAACTTTTATATAATATGGAAAATGATCAGAAAACCCGCGGCTCTGTGCCTGACACAGTTCCGCGGGTTTTTGAAATGTATATAATTTTAGATGTACTCGCATTTCTCAAAGTAGTGCATGAGGATATCCGCGCAGTTCTCCACACCAAGTTCGGAGGTGTCGAGGATCATGTGGTAATCATTTACGTCGCCCCATGTCTTTCCGGTATGGTCATAATAATAAGAAGCGCGTTCCTCGTCGTTTGTCTCCACCTGTTCTTTTGCCTCGTCATAGGTCAGACCATATTTCCCCATGATTCTGTGGATACGGTCTTCCTTGTCCGCGCAGACAAAGATGTTCAGGACATTCAGTTTGTCCTTGAGAATGTCGGAAGCGCAGCGGCCCAAGATAATACACGGCTTTTCGGCGAGCTTTCGGATAGCCTCCGCCTCGCTTTCATACATGTGGTCGTGAAGCTTTCCTTCAATGTAGGCTTTATCATATACAGGAATGCCGAGCCGCTTGGAAAGTTCTTCTGCGATGATGCTTGCTCCGGTTCCAAAACGTCGGCTCATGGTGATTACTAATTTCATAAGAACTCCTCCTTCGTAGACATAAATGTAAACTGCATACTATTATAACACTTCTTCTGCTATTTGTCTTGCAAGAGATTCGATTTCTTCCATCTGGGAATCTTTCACAGCAGACTTTATAGTCACGGCAGTGTCCATAAGCCTCATGTTCTTCATCTCACCGATTTTTGCGGAGATGAGCTTCGTGGACTGCGGCGCCCATGAGCCGTTGCCCAGCACAGCCACGGTGCGGTTCGAAAGGCCAAGTGCTTTCATATCCTCGAGGTAGTTGTCCATCAGAGGATAGATCCCGTTATTATATGTCGGGGCCGCGAGGATGAGGTGGCTGTATTTGAAGCTGTCGGAGATCAGCTCGGATACATGGGTTCTGGATATGTTGTGCATACGGATATTTTTCACCCCTGCCTCCGCAAGACGGACGGCGAGGATCTCCGCCATATTCCCGGTGTTGCCGTACATAGAGGCATAGGCGATCATCACGCCCTTTTCCTCCGGCTCGTATTTGCTCCAGAGGTTGTATTTCCCGATGAAATAGTCAAGGTCTGTTCTCCAGATTGGTCCGTGGAGCGGGCAGATCACGCTGAGGTCAAGTCCGGCGGCTTTCTTTAAGGCATTCTGAACCTGCATACCGTACTTGCCGACAATGTTCGTATAGTAGCGGCGCGCTTCGTCGAGCCATTCCCTGTCGAAATCCATTTCATCGTTAAAGATATTTCCGTTTAATGCGCCGAAGGTTCCGAAGGCGTCGGCGGAGAAAAGGACTTTGTCTGTCTCGTCATAGGTCATCATTGTCTCCGGCCAGTGCACCATGGGAGTCAGCAGAAAGCGGAGAGTGTGCGCACCCGAGGTGAAGGTATCCCCGTCTTTTACGGTGATCGTCTTTCCCTCCAGATCAAAGCCAAAGAACTGGCTGACCATGGGAAACGTCTTTGCATTTCCAATGATCTGCATATCCGGATAACGCAGTACCAGATCTTCGATCATGGCACAGTGGTCAGGCTCCATATGGTTGACTACGAGATAATCCAGTGTACGCCCGTTCAGCACTGCGCTGACGTTCTCGAGAAACTGGCGCCCGATGGCATGGTCAGCAGCGTCAAAGAGTACGGTCTTTTCATCCATGAGCAGGTAAGAGTTGTATGATACGCCCTGCGGAAGCGGAAAAATATTTTCGAACAGTTCCAGTCTGCGGTCACTGCCGCCTACCCAGTACAGATCGTCGGTTACTTTTCTAAAACAGTACATCGTAGTATTCCTCCTTCTTTTAAGACGCTTCTATTCTATCATATAAGAAAAAAAGCGCAAGAAAAATCTGCGCAGTTACGTCTTTTGCCGTTGTAATACAGGCGGAAAAGGAGTATGATGAAACCATTGATTACATGAAGAGAGGTAAAATGAAATGTTGTTTGTATGTTATCCCAAATGCAGTACGTGCATGAAAGCAAAAAAGTGGCTGGACGAACAGGGCATGGAGTATGAACTCCGTGATATCAAGGCGAACAACCCCACAGCGGAGGAACTGAAATTATGGTGGGAGAAGAGCGAACTTCCGCTCAAGCGGTTTTTCAATACAAGCGGCAACCTGTATAAAGAGATGAAGTTAAAAGACAGGCTCCCGGATATGAGCGAAGAAGAGCAGATCGCACTTCTTGCGACAGACGGGATGCTTGTGAAAAGGCCGATATTAGTGGCAGACAGTGATGTTCTGGTCGGATTCAGGGAGAAGGAATGGGAAGAAAAGCTATGATCTAAAAGGGATGTTACAGAGGAGGAGAGGGAAATTGGAGCGAGAACTATACGGGAACTATGAGGGCGGGTTTCAGCCTTCATATGATGATATGATACGGCAGCGGCAACGGCAGAGAAGGAGGGCGCGGGAGCGCGAGAGGCGTCGAAGAAAGCTTATTATGCAAAGACGTCTCATCATTGGCGGCGGCATCATATTACTGCTTATTGTGATAAAAATCATTTCTTCTCTGATTTCAAGAGGGGGGGGG
>ERZ1643251.2378-NODE-2378-length-19285-cov-12.060582_pt1 | contig 19285 bp, 14 predicted proteins | sample MGYA00579261_ERZ1643251 | MGnify/ENA primary metagenome ERZ1643251 (study PRJEB29033, sample SAMEA4952267) | chicken gut metagenome | biome: Broiler Chicken; feature: Gastrointestinal Tract; material: Caecum | place: Ireland | collected 2018 | study: Broiler...
GGCGCAGGGCGGCCAGCGTGTCGGCGGTCTCGCCGCTCTGGCTGATGATGATGGCGAGAGAATCCGGTTCCAGCACCGGGTCGCGGTAGCGGAATTCGCTGGCGACGTCGACTTCAACCGGCAGGCGAGCCAGGCTTTCCATGACATAGCGAGCCGCCACGCCGACATGATACGCCGAGCCGCAGCCGACAATGTAGACGCGGCGCACGGCGCGCAGGGCGTCCTCGTCAAGCGAAAGTTCGCTGAGATCGACACGGCCGTCCTTGATGCGCGGGCTGATGGTGTCGCGCACAGCGGCGGGCTGCTCGTGGATCTCCTTCATCATGAAATGCTCGTAGCCGCCCTTTTCGGCCGCCTCGGCGTCCCATTCGATGGTGGAGGGCTGCTTTTCGATCTGCTCGCGGTCGATGTTGTAGAAGGTGATCGAATCCGGGGTTAAGCAGGCGATCTCGAGGTTATCAATGTAGTAGACGGTGCGGGTGTATTTGAGCAGCGCCGGAACATCGGAGGCAATGAGGCTGCCGTTTTCGGCGCGGCCGACGATGAGCGGGCTGTCCTTGCGCACGGCGTAGACGACGCCGGGGCGGTCGGCAAACAGCACGCCGAGCGCATAGGAGCCGCGCACATGCATCATCATGCTGGTGATGGCGCGCAGCGGGTCGCCCGCGGCTTCGCCGGTATAGTAATAGTCGATGAGCTGGGCCACGACCTCGGTATCGGTCTGGGAGGCGAACTCATAGCCGCGGTTGATCAGGCGGTCCTTGAGCTCCTGGAAGTTTTCAATGATGCCGTTGTGCACGACGGCGATCTTTTCGTCGCGGCTGTAGTGCGGGTGGGCGTTTTGCACCGAGGGCTCGCCGTGGGTGGCCCAGCGGGTGTGGCCGATGCCGCAGGTGCCCTGCACGGCGCGGCCGCCGTCGGTCATATCGCTGAGCACGCGCAGGCGGCCCTTGGCCTTGACGATCTCGATCTTACCCGCCGCGTTCTGCACGGCGATGCCGGCCGAATCATACCCGCGGTATTCGAGCTTGGCCAGCCCGTCCAGCAGGATCGGCGCGGCCTGCGCAGCGCCGGTAAAACCTACGATTCCACACATGGGGTGTCCCCTCCTTTTGGTCTGTAAAAAAGCCGTATGCGGCCCGGTCTCAAAAATACCTTTCCAGTATATGCGATTTTGAGAAAAATGTCTACTTTGATTTTTTCTTTTTACCCGAAATATCCCGCGCGCCGCAGCGCGGGGCAACACGGGGCTTAAAGAAAAGAGCCAGCCGTCAAGGGCAACGGCTGGCCCGCTGCACGCTTCTCCCTTTCCAGTTTCTTACACCATTCAAGACTTTACAAAGCAGAGCGCGTACTCATAATACCATAGCACGGAAACGGCCGCGCGGCAAGGAAAATTTCGTCATTTTTCTCCGAATGCAGTTTGCGGCGGCCTTCCACAAAATTTTATTAAGTTTTATGTGGCGCACACAAAACAATCTTAGCCGCCCGTCCGCCGGGCGCAGACGACGTAGCGGCCGTTGGCGCTGGAATATTCGCAGGTGGAAAGGGTCAGCAGCTCGTCGCCGTAAACCGGGGTGATGCCGCTGTCGACATCGCTGCGGCGTTTGACCTCTTCCACGAATTCCCGGAAGGAATCTTCGTCCAGGTCGATATAATTGTTGTAGGCAAAACTCCGGTCGGCCGCAATGTCGATGGCGAAGGCGGCGAAGACCTCGTACTCGCCCGCGCTGTACAGCGTATCCAGGCGGATGGTCGGGTGCTCTTGGTAGGTCTCGGGCTGTTTATAGTCGGTCAAAAAGCCAAAGATGGTGCCGGTCTTCATGTTGTGGCCGTAGATCACAAGGTTGTCGCTGCGGTCAGCGGCGGTCAGCGTGCAGCGCGCATCCAGATACGGCACGCCGGAATCGCTGTATTCGCCTTCAAAGTCATGGCGCAGGTAAAAGTCCGGTTCGTCGGGGCTGTACATGACCGGGAAGCTCAGGTTGGTGGCGTCGATGCTGATCCAGCCGATGAAATCCGGGTTGCGCGCGACCAGCGCGGCAAAGCGGGCGGCGTTGTCGCTTTGGGCGCCGTCGTCCGCCGCCGGGGCCGCCGGTTCGATGAGGGCTTCAAGATCGGCAAAATCGGAGCGGACCTCGTGGTCCTCCCACAGGCGGCGGCCAAGAAGCGCGGCGCTGACGATGAACAGCAGCGCGAAAAAAGCCAGCGCGACCCAGTAAAGCGCGCCGCTTTTGCGGCGCGGGGCGGCTTGCTGCGCCGGGGCGGGCTGTTGCGCTGCGGGCGGCGGGGCAGGCTGCGCCGGGGCGGGGCCGCTGCGTTTGATCTTCATGGCTATATCCCCCTCTGCCCGCCTGCGGCGGGCAAACTGTGACTGATTTTTATTTCCTGCTCAAGTATACACCGCCCGTCTTTTTTTGGCAAGCGGCGGCCGGCGGCAAAGACTTGGCAAAGAAAGCGGCGGCATGGTATACTGATTTTATAATTGTGACCGTAGAATGACGGCCGCAGGAACAAAGGAGGGCGCATGCTGGTACCGTATCTGTTGTTTTTGGCCGTGGTGATGTTCGCCTGTACGGCGTTCCACCGCCTGTCGGCGCGGCTGGGCGTGCCCGCCCTGCTGGCGTTCATGTTTTTGGGGATGCTGTTCGGTTCGGACGGGCTTTTGAAGGTCGCGTTTGAAGATTACGCCTTTGCCGACCAGGTCAGCACCGTGGCGCTGCTGTTCATCATGTTTTACGGCGGGTTCGGCACAAACTGGCGCGCGGCGCGCCCGGCGGCCGCGCCTGCGATCGTGCTGTCCAGCCTGGGGACCATCCTGACCGCCGTGCTGACCGGGCTGTTCTGCCACCTGGCGCTGGGCATGCGGCTGCTGGAGGGGCTTTTGTGCGGCGCGGTGCTGGGTTCGACCGACGCGGCCTCGGTGTTTTCGATCCTGCGCGCGCGCAAGCTGGCGCTTAAGGAAAACACAGACTCCCTGCTGGAAGTCGAGAGCGGCTCCAACGACCCGTTCGCCTACATGCTGACCGCCGTGCTGCTGACCGCGATGGAGAGCGGCATCACGCCGGGTTCGGTGGCGCGGCTGCTGGCCGGGCAGCTGCTGTTCGGGCTGGCGTTCGGGTTCGGCGTGGGCGCGGCGGCGCTGTGGCTGCTGCGGCGGCTGCACATCGGCGCTTCGGGGTTTGACACGATCTTTGTGGTGGCGGTGGCGCTTTTGAGCTACGCGGCCCCGGCGGCGCTGGGCGGCAACGGTTTTTTGAGCGTGTACATCACCGGCATCCTGCTGGGCAACGGCGACATCCGCAACAAAGCGACGCTGGTCCCGTTTTTTGACGGCGTGACCAGCATGATGCAGATGGTGCTGTTTTTCCTGCTGGGGCTGCTGTCCTTCCCTTCCCAGATGCCGGCCGTGCTGGGGCCTGCCGTGGCCATCGCGCTGTTTTTGACCTTTGCCGCGCGGCCCGCGGCTGTGTTTTTGCTGATGGCCCCGTTCGGCGGCAGCATGGGGCGGCGGCTGCTGGTCAGTTTTTCGGGGCTGCGCGGGGCGGCTTCCATCGTGTTTGCGGTCATGACGGTCATCAGCCCGGTCTCGACCGATAACGATTTGTTCCACATTGTGTTCCTGATCGTGCTGTTCTCGATCTCGCTGCAGGGTTCGCTGCTGCCGTGGGCGGCGCGGCGGCTGGGCATGATCGACGAGGGCGGCAACGTCCTGCGCACCTTTACCGACTATGTCGACGAAGCGCCGGTACAGTTCATCCAGTTCACGGTGCCGCTGACCCACCCGTGGTGCGGGCGCGCGGTGCGGGAGCTGGTGCTGCCGCCGGGGGCGCTGCTGATCAGCTTGCAGCGCGGGGAGGAGCAGATCGTGCCGGGCGGCGGCACCCGCCTGCAGCGCGGCGACCGGCTGATTTTGGCGGCGCTGGAGCCGGAAGGAACGCCGGGCGTGTGTTTGAGCGAGAAGACCGTCGAAGCGGACGACCTGCGCGACGGCGCGCGCGTGGCGGACCTGCCGCTGCGCGCCGGGGCGCTGATCGTGCTGGTGCAGCGCGGCGAGGAGTATCTGATCCCGCGCGGCGACACCGAGCTGCAGCCCGGCGACCTGCTGGTCATCAACAGCACCGAACAGGAGTAACCAAAGCAACAAACACAGAAGCACGCCTAGGCGACCGCCGGTGTACCGCCCATCAGGGCGGGCCCGGCGGTTGTTTTGTCGGGTGATTTTCCCGGGGAAACGATCAAGGCGCAAACCGGGCCGATATAGAATCGGCCCCTACGGCGGCGCGGGAGGGGTTGCGGCCAAGCGGCGGCGTTCTCGGCGGGGCGGGGGTTGCGGCGGGATGAGGGCATCCCGCCCTACGGATGTGTTGTGGGTTTTGCAGGCCGGGGACGCCGCCCGCTTCCGCCATAGGAAACCCCTGTAGAGCGGAAGCGGGTGGTCAAGATTTGGTAAAGATTGCGGTGTTTCGATTGACACCCCTGCCGCACCATGCTACGCTAAAATCAAGAAATGCCTGTTATTGAGCGGCGGGCCGCCCAAAACTGCGGTGGCCTGCCCAGATCACGCCGGAAGGAGACGATACTAATGAAAACAAAAAAACGGATCGTTCTATTTGTTATTTTGCTGGCAGCAGCCATTCTGGCGGCCATTTTAGTAGTCGGCACCCGGCAGGGAAAAAGCGGCAATGACGGCGGTTTGTTTACCCTTGAAGAAGTAGCCGCCCGGGAAGCCTTGTTCGGCAAGGGTCTTGATGAAGTGTTGGATGGTTTGGCCTTAACGCGGGCAGCCGGAAGCAAACGCCCCTATTCCCCCGGCGGTTGGCGGAGAACAAAAAAGTATACGCTGGCTGACACGCAGTTCAATCAAGACCTTTATTTCACTCAAGACCCAACTGACAATGGCAAATTGACCCAATATCGGTTTGAGCGTTTGGGCCCAAACGGAGCTTCCCTTTCCTTTGAAGAAGTGCAGGAGTTGGTAAACGTACTGACCTCGCAGGCTATGGACCTGTACGGTGAACCGTTTTCGATTGAGAACAGCCATGTTTGCACGAGTGCCGAAGAATTGCTGGAAGAGATTCAATCAACCGATTTCAGCGGATACCGGTACATACAGTGGAAAATCGGCGAAAAGACCCAATTTTACATCAATGTCGGCGGTTCCAGCGAGGACGGATATATTCTTACTGTAAATTACACGGAATGGGACTATGCGGCACAATTTATGACAGAAGATACCATGTAAATTACCATTTGTCGTCAGTTCATCCTCTTCACTCCGCCCCGCGGTCCTCCCCTGCTCCCGGGGGCCGCGGGGCGGTTTTCCCTGTCCGCTCGGGGTGTTTTCCGCGCGGCGGGCCGATATGGAATCGGCCCCTACAGCAGTGCGGGAGGGGTTGCGGCCAAGGGCGGCGTTTATGGCGGGGCGGGGGTTGCGGGACGATGCAAGCATCGTCCCCTACACGGGTTTGCGATGCCGCAAGATTGCGGTTTTCCGGTTGGCTGCGGGCCCCGTCCGGTTTGCAGGGAACGATCTCGACCGTTCCGCAGGGCCTTGCGCCGCGGCAACCGGGCCGATATGGAATCGGCCCCTACGGCGGCGCGGGAGGTTTGCGGCCAGACGGCGGCGTGCGCGGCATGGCGGGGTCCGCGGCGGGATGAGGGCATCCCGCCCTACGGATGTTTTGTGGGTTTTGCAGGCCGGGAACGCCGCCCGCTTCTGACGCGGGAAACCCCTGTAGGGGCGGATTCCATATCCGCCCGGGGTGTTGGCGGCGGCACAAACCGGGCCGATAGGGAATCGGCCCCTACAGCGGCGCGGGAGGGGTTGCGGCCATGCGGCGGCGTTTATGGCGGGGCAGAGGTGCGGCAAATGCGGCATTGTTGTATCCCGCACAAAGAAATATACGCCCGCAGGCGGAAACTGCGGGCGTATATTTTACGGAATATTGGACGCGGCATCAAGTTTTTTTGCCGCTTAGCTGTGCGGGCGATTTAGCGAATCTCCACGCCGAGGCGGTATTTGAGGTTGCCGAGGATCTTCTTGACATAGCGGTCGACTTCCTCGGTCGTGAGCGGGTCTTTTTCGGGCACAAAGTGCAGCGTGAAGGCCATGCTCTTTTTGCCTGCGCCGATGGCTTCGCTGCGGTAGATATCGAACAGCTCGACTTCGCCCAGGCGCGGGCAGGCGCGGCGCATCTCGGCAATGATGTCGCCGCAGGCGGTGGCTTCTTCGGCCACCAGCGCCAGGTCGCGCTGCACGGCCGGGTGCTCGGGCAGCGGCGCATAGCGCAGCGCGGCGCGGCGGTGGGCCATGAGCGCGGCCCAGTCGATCTCGGCCAGGAAGATCTTCTGGTTATCGCGGCTGTCTTTGGGCAGCTTGAGTTCGGCGGTCACATCGTTGGCGAGCTTGCCGAAGACGCCGATCTTCTCGCCTTCGCACAGGATATCGGCGCTGATGCCGGGGTGCAGCCAGGGGGTGGCGGCGCGCTGGTAGCCGAACTGCACGCCGAACGCTTCGCCCAGGGCTTCGACCGCGCCCTTGAGCGCGAAGAAGTCCTCGTTTTCACCGAAAGCGACCAGCCCCAGGTGCAGGCGCTCGTCCGGCAGTTCGGTCAGCGGCTGCTGTTTGGGGGCGTAGACGTTCGCAAGCTCAAACAGGCGGCCCGCCGGGTTGCCTTTTTTGAGGTTTTCGACCGCCGCGTTCAGCAGCGACGGCGCGAGCAGCGGGCGCATGATGGTGAGGTTGGAGGAGATCGGGTTCAAAATGCGCACGACATTGCGCTGCGGCGCGTCGGGGGCGATGTGCAGCGCGTCCAGGTCGGCATCGGCGTAGAACGAGAGGGTGATCGCCTCAAAAAAGCCTTGCGCGCACAGCGCGGCCTTGGCCTGCGCCTGGCGCTGCTGGTCCGGCGTAAGGCCGCCGCCGGTGACGGTGGCGGCTTTCAGGAAGGTGGGCGTGATGTGCTCGTAGCCGTATTCGCGGATGATCTCTTCGGCAAGGTCGGGTTCGCCGACCTCGATATCCTCGCGCCAGCGCGGGGCGATGACCTGCATGGTATCGCCGTCCGGCGCAAGCGTGACCTCGAAGCACAGGCGGCGCAGGATATCGAGCACGGCTTCGGCCGGGACTTCAATGCCCAGAATCGCGTTGATGCGGCTGATGCGCGCGGGGAAGCGCTTGCCCTCCCGCGAGGCCCCGGCGCTGACGTCGATGTGGCTGGCCGTGATCTCGCCGCAGCCGAGTTCTTCGATCAAATGCAGCGCGCGGGCCATGCCGAGCTCGGTCGTGTATTCGGACACGCCTTTCTCGTAATGGCTGGAAGCGTCGGTGTTCTGGCCCAGGCTGCGGGCGGTCTTGCGGACGTTGTCGCGCGCGAACTTGGCCGATTCAAACAGCAGCTGGGTGGTTTTTTCGGTGATCTCGCTGTTGAGGCCGCCCATGACGCCCGCCAGCGCGACCGGCTTTTCGCCGTCGCAGATGACAAGGTTCTGGCTGCTGAGCGTGAACTCCTTGCCGTCCAGCGTCGTGATGCTCTCGCCGTCGGCGGCGCGGCGCACGATGATGCGGCAGCTTTCGAGCGTCGCCATGTCAAAGGCGTGCATCGGCTGGCCGATCTCGAGCATGACATAGTTGGTGATGTCGACAACGTTGGAGATGCTGCGCAGCCCGCACAGCGCCAGGTCGCGGCGCATCCAGCGCGGGGACTGGCCCGGCGTGATGTTGCGCACATAATGGCCGATGTAGCGCGGGCAGAGGTCGGGCGCCTGCACCGTGATGGACAGGCGCGGGTCGGTGTATTCGCTCGTTTTGTAATCGGTGGCGGGCATCTTGAGCGGCTTGTCCAGCACGGCGGCCACCTCGCGCGCGATGCCCAGGATGCTCTGGCAGTCGGAGCGGTTGGCGGTGATCGAGATATCAAAAATATATTCGTCCAGGCCGCAGACCTTGCGGATATCGTCGCCGGGGACGGTGTCTTTGGGCAGGTCGAGCAGGCCGTAGACCTCTGCGCCGGGGTACAGGTCCTCGTTGAGGCCGAGTTCCTCGCCCGAGCAGAGCATGCCGTTGGATTCGACGCCGCGCAGCGCCCGGGCTTTGATGGTCACGCCGCCGGGCAGCGTTGCGCCGTCCAGCGCGGCGGGCGTGTGCATGCCCACATAGACGTTGGGCGCGCCGGTCGAGATCTGGATGTCGTGGCCGTAAGGGCCGCAGTCCACCTTGCAGACGTGCAGGTGGGTGCCTTCCTGCGGGACGGCTTCGGTGACGACGCCGACGACGACTTTGGAAATTTCCGCGCCGAGATAGAGCAGTTCTTCGACCTCGAAGCCGCAGGAGAACAGCTTGTCCTGCAAAACCTGCGGGGTCACGTCGATATCGACATAGCGTTTGAGCCAACTGAACGGTACTTTCATTTGCTTTTCCCTCCCCTATTCTCAGCCTTTGAACTGGCGCAGGAAGCGCAGGTCGTTTTCAAACATCAGGCCGATGTTGTTGATGCCGTATTTGAGCATGGCAATGCGTTCGATGCCGATGCCGAAGGCAAAGCCGGAGTAAACTTCGGGGTCGATGCCGCAGTTTTTCAGCACGCTGTGGTGCACGACGCCCGCGCCCAGCACCTCGATCCAGCCGGTGTGCTTGCACAGCCCGCAGCCCTTGCCGCCGCACTCGAAGCAGGAGACGTCGACTTCGACGCTCGGCTCGGTGAACGGGAAGTAGGACGGGCGCAGGCGGGTCTTGACTTCGGGGCCGAACAGCGCCTGCACAAACTTGTCGAGCATGCCCTGCAGATCGCACAGCGTAATGTTCTTATCGACGACAAGGCCCTCCATCTGGTGGAACATCGGGGAGTGGGTCGCGTCGGAGTCGGAACGGAACACACGGCCGGGCACCAGCACCTTGATGGGCGGCTTTTCGGCGTCCATCACGCGGATCTGCCCGCCGGAGGTCTGGGTGCGCAGCACGATGTCCTCGGCGACATAGAACGTGTCCTGCATATCGCGCGCCGGGTGGTTTTTGGGCACGTTGAGGCGGGTGAAGTTGTGGTCGTCGTCCTCGATCTCGGGGCCTTCATAAATTTCAAAGCCCATGCCCGCGAACACGTCGATGATCTCATTCTTGACCAGCGTGATCGGGTGCAGGCCGCCGGTGGGGTACGGTTTGCCGGGCAGCGTGATGTCCACGGCTTCGGCCGCGTTGCGCGCTTCCAGCTCCGCCGCGGCGATATCGGCGGCGAGGGCTTCGTACACGCCCTCGGCCCAGACCTTGCAGTCGTTGATGAGCTTGCCCGCCGCGGGGCGGTCCTCTTTGGGCACGTCGCGCAGGCCTTTGGTCAGGCCGGTCACGGCGCCGTTCTTGCTCAAATATTTCTGCCAGAAATCGGACAGCTCCTGCTTGTTGTGCACGGCGGCACGGTCGGCTTCGAGCTGTGCGCGCAGGGCGCTGATCTTTTCTTCCATTGTGCACCATCCTTCTGTTTTCTGCCTGTGGCCGCAGGGGAACGAAGCGGCAGGCAGCAAAAAAAAGCTCCGTCCCTGAAACGATCAGGGACGAAGCCTTGTAAACAAACAAGCTCCGCGGTACCACCCGTGTTCCGCCGCAAAAGCGGCGGCGCTCAAGACTGCCGTAACGGGGCAGGGCCCGTCCCGCACTACTGCGCCGGTAAAAAGGCGTTTCCCGCGGGCCGCTCGGGAGCGAACTTCCGTGCCGGGACCCCCGGGGCGGCTTTCAGCCGGTGACCGCCCTCTCTGCGCCGGGCCTTCCTGCGCGTACTTTCTCCGTCAAAGCGTTTGGACAACGTTTATTATAAGCGCCGGGGCGGGCGTTGTCAAGCCCGCAGCGCCCCGTTGCCCTTGCCGCGTAACCCAACAGAGCAAACAAAACCGCCCCGGCCGGGGCCGGGGCGACACTGCAAGGGTGCGGCGCATCAGTCGCGGTTGCGGCCGAGGATGCGCACGATATAAAGGAAGATGTTGATGAAGTCAAGATAGAGGTTGAGCGCGCCCAGAATCGACGCTTTGTGCAGCATGGCCGCATCGCCGCCGAAGTAGGCGTAGTGATGCTTGAGCATCTGCGTGTCGTAGGCGGTCAGGCCCATGAACAGCAGCAGCGCCAGCGCGCAGTAGACAAGGTCCAGCATGCCGAAGCTCACGCCCAGCAGCATGCCGAACAAACTGCCGACCAGCGAGATCAGAACCAGGGCGAACAGACCGCCGAGCAGCTTGGGGCCCCAGCCGGTCAGGTCGCTGTCGGTACGCCAGCCGTAAACGGCCATGATGCCGAAGTAGACCGCGCCGACAAGGAAGGCGAGCACAAGCGTCGGGATATCATAGGCGATGAAGATGGTGCTGAGGTTGACGCCGTTGAGCACCGCATAGCCGAAGAACAGCCCCGTGGCGGTGCCGGGCCGCAGCTTGGTGACGCGGGCGCTGAGCACGACGACCATCACGAGTTCCGCAATGATGAGCACCCACATCAGGCCGGTGGCGGCCAGCAGCAGCCATGCGCCGGACACGGCGGTGGCCAGCGCCACGCCAAAGGTGGCCAGCAGCCCCGCGAACATCCAGCCGAAGGTCTTGGTCATATATTCATTGAGCGTACCGAACGGACTTTCGGCGTAAGAAATATTGTAATAGCGGTCATCCATAATACGTTGCAATCCCCTTTCATTTTGGGTACACTGGATGTAGCACAAACCCCTGACCGGTTTTCCGGTTCTTCTCTCAGGGTACGTTCTTATTATATACACGGTTTTTCGCAAGATGTGTTGCGAAAGTGTAAATCTTCTATGACAGGAGTTTTTCGATGCAGCAGGCGATGCGGCCGGACGACCGTTTTGGCATCTACATTCATATCCCCTACTGCCGGGCGCGGTGCCGCTACTGCGACTTTTATACCCGGCCGGGCGCCCGGGGCGTGCCGCAGGCGTATGTGGACGCGCTGCTGCGCGAGCTGCGCCGCCCCCACCCCGCGCCGGATACCGTCTATTTTGGCGGCGGCACCCCGGCGCTGCTGACCCCGGCGCAGGCGGCGGCGCTGCTTAAAGCGGCCGCGCCGCGCCCCGGGGCGGAGATAACGCTGGAAGCCAACCCCGACGCTGTCACCCCCGAAACGCTGGCGGGCTTTTACGCCGCCGGGGTCAACCGGCTGAGCTTTGGCGTGCAGAGCGCGCGCGACGCCCAGCTGCGCAGGCTGGGGCGGCTGCACACGGCGGCCGGGGCGGCGCAGGCGCTGGCCTGGGCGCGCGCGGCGGGGTTCCGGGACCTGTGCGGGGATATCATGCTGGCGCTGCCGGGGTATTCAAACGCCGAATTCGACGAGACGCTCTCCCTGCTGGCCGAAGGCGGATGCACGCATATTTCGGCCTATCTTTTAAAGATCGAACCCGGCACGGCGTTTGCGGCACGGCGGCCCGAAGGCCTGCCCGACGCGGACGCAGCGGCAGAATTCTATCTTTATGCCGTTGAAAAACTGGCGCAAGCGGGCTACCGGCAGTATGAGATCAGCAACTTTGCAAAGCCCGGGCACGAGGGGCGGCACAACCTGCTATACTGGAACTGCCGCGATTACTGGGGCGTCGGCCCCGCCGCGCACAGCTGCCTGAACGGCGTGCGGCGGTTCTGGCCGGGCGACACCGAGGGCTTTATTGCCGGGACGCTGCGTGAGCAAGAAGAAGGCGTGTGCGACGCCGAGGACTTCCTGCTCATGCAGCTGCGGCTGACAAAAGGGCTGCGCATGGACGAGTACGCCGCGCATGGCGGGGAGCCGTTCACGCCCGCGCAGCAGGCTTTTTTGCGCCAGTGCGAAGCGCACGGCTACGCCGCATGGGACGGCGAGACCCTGCGCCTGACCCCGGCAGGGATGGTGGTGCAGAACGCGATTCTGGAAGAATTGATCTGATTTCTTTAGAGTTAAGAGTTAAGAGTTGAGAGTTTAGATAAGGTGGAGCGGCGGGGTTTTGACCCCGCCGCTCCTCTGATTTTAAAAATGGCCGCCGCAATATTTTTTTGAATTTGCGGTGGTGAGACGGGTGCTTTCCCGGCACGCGGATGACCCCTTTGCAGAAGGGGGCATTTCTTATTTTTTCAGCGCCCCGCGCACGGCGAGGACAAGCAGGACGGCGGCCAGCCAGGCGCCGCTAAGCAGCAAACCGGCCAGCGCGGTCAGCGGGCTGAGGACCAGCGCCGGGACAAGCTGCTGCCCCAGCACGGCCAGCGCGCCTTCGGCCGCCAGCACGGCGGCGCACAGCGCGGCGGGCAGCCAGCAGCGGCGCGGGCGGCCATGGCGGCACCAGCCCAACAACAGGAACGCCGCCACAAGCAGCACCGCCCAGACAAGGCCAAGCGGCCACCAACCCGGGAAGGTGACCGGGCCGCTGACAAAGATGGCGGTGGGGCCGTCCACCCCGCCGATGATGCCGACCGACGCGGCCGCCTGCCGCTGCGCACAGCTGCCGAAGGCGGCCGCCGCCAGCACCGCCGCCGCGCCCGCCAGCAGCCACCAGCGCCAGCGCGGGGCCGGGTCGCGGTGGGCGGCGAATTCGGCTTCCAGGGCGGCGGCCAACTGTTCCGGTCCGCCCAGTTCCGCGCGGATCTGTTCCATCGTCTCCCCTGCCTCCAGGCGGCTCTGCAGGTCGCTGGCCAGGTCGTTCATCACCCGCAGGCGGGTGGCCGGGTCCAGGCGGAGGCAGCGCTCCACCGTGTTTACATAGCGCTTCATCTCATTCATGGGGCGTCCTCCTTGCAGATGATGTTGACGCAGGCGGAAAATTCGCGCCAGGCAGCCTTTTCTTCGGCCAGAACGGCAAGGCCCGCGGCCGTGACCGTGTAGACCTTGCGCGGGGTGCGGCGCGCGCCGTCCTTCGCGATATCCTGCCAGGCCGAAGTGATGCAGCCGTCGTCCTCCAGGCGGTAGAGGATCGGGTAGAGCGTGCCTTCTTTCAGGTCCAGCCTTCCGCCGCTGCCTGCGCGCAGACACTGAATCAGCCCGTACCCGTGCGAAGGCTGCGCGGCCAGCAGCTGCAGCACAAGCATTTCCAGCGCGCCCTTTTTCAGCTGCTGCGCAAACCGCACGCCGGGCGCAGGGGGCGTTTCGGCCGTTTGCGGACGTTTGGGCATGAAGTTCACCTGCCTTGCCATAGTGTATATTTAGTTATGCTAAGTATTATATAACATAAAATCCATACTGCGTCAAGAGAAAACGCCCACATTTAAAACCACCCCAAAAATCGCATAAAATTTGCGGCGGCCGCGCCGCCGCTCCACCACATCTAAACTCTAAACTCTTAACTCTGAACTCTCAATTCCGGCCTTCCCGGTACTGGCGGCGGTACTGCCCGGGGGTGCAGCCGGCGGCGCGGCGGAAAACGCGGATAAAATAGCTGCTGCCCGAAAAACCCGCCTGCTGGGAAACCCACTCGATGCCCGCGTCGGTCTGCTGCAGCAGGGTCTTGGCGCGCTCGATGCGCACGGCGGTGAGGTAATCGCTGAAAGTGCGGGCGAAATGCTTTTGAAACCAGGCGCTGAAATACTTGGGCGACATGTGGAATTCCGCCCCCATGCGTTCAAGCGTCAGCGGCTCGGCGCAGTGTTGCTGCAGGTACCCCGCAATGCGGCGCAGCGGGTCGGCGCCGTCGGCCCCGGCGCGGCGTGCGACAAGCCCGCCGCGGTACAGCCCGGCGACAAACTGCAGCAGCAGCGCTTTGAGCGCCAGCGCTGCCGCGGGCGACGGGTCGGCGGCCAGGGCGGCGGCCTGCGCCAGCAGCACGGCCGCCGGGCGGGCGGCCGCGGGCGGCAGGGCGTTGTCGGCACGGGCGCGGCGGGTCGCCAGCGGGCGCAGGCAGTCTTCCTCGGCTGCATCGTTTACGGCGAACTGCAGCCAGGACAGCGGAAAGACAAACGCCAGGTAGGCGCACCCGGCGCTGGCCGCCTGCATGCCATGCAGCTCGCGCGGGTTGATGAAATAGACTTCGCCCGGGCGGGCGGCATAGTGCCGGCCTTCCACCTGCAAATCCAGCGCGCCCGCCTGCATCAGCAGGACCTCGGCGTTTTCGTGCCAGTGGAAGGGCACGTCGATCCAGCCGGGATCGTTGTGCATGTGGTAGACCTGCAGCGGGCGCATCGGCGTGCCCTGGCGGCGGGTCTCTTCCAGTTCGCGTTTCACGGTCCTCTCCCCTTTTGCGCCATATATGGATATAATACTATAAATAGCGGATATTTTGCAACACAAGCGCCAAAGAAAAGGATATACTTACATCAAAACAACGGCCGCCGAGCCGGAAAGGATGCGATCTGTATGAGCCAATGGTTGGAAGACGCAATTTTCTATGAGATTTATCCGCAGAGTTTCTATGATTCGAACGGGGACGGCATCGGGGATATCCCGGGCATCACGGCCAAGCTGGACTATATCCGGGAACTGGGCTGCAATGCGCTGTGGCTGAACCCGTGCTTCCTTTCGCCGTTTGGCGACGCGGGCTATGACGTGGCCGACTATTGCCTGGTTGCGCCGCGCTACGGCACCAACGACGACCTCATTGAGCTGTTCCGAGCCGCGCACGCCAAGGGCATGCATGTGCTGCTGGACCTGGTGCCGGGGCACACGTCGGTCGAACACCGCTGGTTCAAGGAGAGCTGCAAGGCCGAAAAGAACCCCTACAGCGGGCGCTACATCTGGACAAACGCCGTGTGGGACGACGTCGCCCGCTACGAGGGCATCGCCGGGTCGCTGCGCGGCATCTCGGAGCGCGACGGCAGCGTGGCGGTCAACTTTTTCTCGATGCAGCCCGCGCTGAACTACGGCTTTGCCACCGTGACCGAGCCCTGGCAGTGCGCGGTCGATTCGCCCGAAGCGCTGGCCACCCGCCAGGCCATGAAGGACGTGATGGCCTTCTGGCTGGACCGCGGCTGCGACGGCTTCCGCGTCGACATGGCCGGCTCGCTGGTCAAGAACGACCCCGGCAACGAACAGACCATCCGCCTGTGGCAGGACATGCGCGCTTACCTGGACGAACACTATCCCGACGCGGTGATGGTGTCCGAATGGGGCGAGGCGGACAAGAGCCTGCGCGCCGGGTTCCACATGGACTTCCTTTTGCATTTCGGACCTTCGCACTATATGGACCTGTTCCGCTGCGAACACCCGTATTTCAGCCGTGAGGGCAAGGGCGATATCCACGCCTTTGTCAAAGCCTACCGTAAAAACTATGAGCTGACCAGCGGCAAGGGGCTGATCTGCCCGGTGAGCGGCAACCACGACATGCAGCGCATGCGCAAGTATCTTGACCCCGAGGAGATGAAGATCGCGTTTGCGTTCCTGCTTTCGATGCCGGGCGCGCCGTTTATCTATTACGGCGATGAGATCGGCATGCGGCAGCTGGACCTGCCCAGCAAGGAAGGCGGCTACGAACGCACCGGCGCGCGCACGCCGATGCAGTGGGACGGCAGCGGCAACGCCGGGTTCTCCACCGCCGAAGCCGGCAAGCTGTATCTGCCGCAGGACCCCGCCGCCGACGCGCCCGACGCGGCCGCGCAGCAGGCGCAGGAGGGTTCGCTGTGGCGCGAGGTGCAGAAGCTCAACCAGGTGCGCCACGCCACCCCGGCCCTGCAGGCGCACGGCGGCATTGAGTTTGTCTATTGCCAGGAGGACGAGTATCCGCTCGCCTATCTGCGCACGGCCGGCAGCCAGCGCGTGCTGGTTATTGTGAACCCGGCTGCGCGCGAAACCAAGTTCCTGTATGACGGCAAGCTGGGCAAGGCGCTGTACACCTTGAACGGCGCGCCGAGCCAGGCGCATGGCATTGTGACCGTTCCGGCGGCCAGCGCGGCGTTTGTTGAGGTGGAATAAGCGCCCGCGCCCTTTCCGTATTGACGCCGCCACATACCGATAAAAGCGCCGCCCCGGCCGGGGCGGCGCTTTTGTGTACAGACCGTATATTGTATGTTTTGTGTTTTCTCGGACTTTTGAATCAGAAAAGGCCCGTGATGCGGCCTTCCTCGTCGCAGTCGATGTCCATGGCGGCCGGGTGTTTGGGCAGGCCGGGCATCGTCATGATCGCGCCGCAGATGACGACGACGAAGCCCGCGCCTGCAGACAGGCGCACTTCGCGCACGTTGAGCGGGAAATCTTCCGGCGCGCCGAGCAGGCTGGCGTCGTCGCTGAACGAATACTGCGTCTTGGCGATGCAGACCGGCAGCTTGCCATAGCCCATCGCCTCAAGCTGGTCGAGCATCTTTTTGGCCGGGGCGGCGTAGCTGACGCGGCCGGCGTGGTAGATTTTCTTCGCCACGGCTTCGATCTTGTCGGCAAGCGGCGCGTCGAGGCTGTAGGTGAACTGGATCGGCGGCACGGCGGTTTCGGCTTCGATCATGCCGAGCACCGTCCGGGCCAGCGCCTTGCCGCCCTCGCCGCCTTTGGCGAACACTTCGGACAGCTCGCAGGGCACCCCCGCTTCGGCGCAGACAGCGCGGATGACGGCGTATTCTTCCTCCGTATCGGTCGGGAAGGCATTGATCGCCACGCAGACCGGCAGGCCAAAGCCGTTTTTGAGGTTGTCGATGTGGCGGGCCAGGTTCGCCGCGCCGCGGCGAACCGCCCCGGCGTCCGGCTTGTTCAGCTCCGCCTTGGGCACGCCGCCGTGGTACTTGAGCGCGCGCACCGTCGCCACCAGCACGACGGCCGCCGGGTTCAGCCCGGCATAGCGGCACTTGATGTCGAGGAATTTTTCCGCGCCGAGGTCCGCGCCGAAACCGGCTTCGGTGACGACATAATCGGCCAGCTTGAGGCCCAGGCGGGTGGCGGTGACGCTGTTGCAGCCGTGCGCAATGTTCGCAAACGGACCGCCGTGGATGATGGCGGGGTTGTTTTCAAGCGTCTGCACAAGGTTGGGGTCGATGGCGTCCTTGAGCAGCGCGGTCATCGCGCCCGCCGCGCCGATCTGCCCGGCCGTGACCGGCTGGCCGTCGTAGGTATAGGCGCAGACGATGCGGGACAGGCGCTCTTTGAGGTCCTTGAGGTCGGTGGCCAGGCAGAAGATGGCCATGATCTCGCTGGCGACCGTGATGTCGAAGCCGTCCTCACGCGGGGTGCCGTTGACCTTGCCGCCAAGGCCGTCGACGAGGAAACGCAGCTGGCGGTCGTTCATGTCCATGCAGCGCTTCCAGGTGATGCGGCGCGGGTCGATGTTCAGCGGGTTGCCCTGCTGGATGGAGTTGTCGATCATGGCCGCCAGCAGGTTGTTGGCGGTGCCGATGGCGTGGATGTCGCCGGTGAAGTGGAGGTTGATGTCCTCCATGGGCACCACCTGGGCGTAGCCGCCGCCGGCCGCGCCGCCCTTGATGCCGAACACCGGGCCCAGGCTCGGCTCGCGCAGGCAGAGCATCGTGCGCTTGCCCAGCGCGCACATCGCATCGGCCAGGCCGACGCTGGTGGTGGTCTTGCCCTCCCCGGCCGGGGTCGGGCTGATGGCGGTGACAAGGATCAGCTTGCCTTCGGGGCCTTCGCCCTTGGCCAGCTTGTGGCTGAGCTTGGCTTTGTAGCGGCCGTAGGGGATGACCTGATCCTGCGGTACGCCGAGCTTGGCCGCCACTTCGGCAATGGGCAGCATCTGGGCGCTTTGGGCGATCTGGATATCGGATAACATGGGCGCATCTTCCTTTCACGTTTCAGGGCGTCGGGAGCGGCCCGGAAAAACACCGTGCCGCCTTTCTCTCTTTAAATTTTAATTGTAGCAGACCTGCGGGCAAAATACAAGAAATTGCGGAAAAAACGCGGGGATTGCGGCGCCGACAGGCACAAAAGTACCGCCCCGGCCGGGAAGAGCCGGGGCGGCGGACGCGCTCACTGCGGCGGCTGGAAAAGTTCGTCCACGGTGAGGCCCAGCACCTGGGCCAGGCGGAAGGCCAGGGCGAGGGTCGGGTCGTATTTGTCGTTTTCGATCGCATTGACGGTCTGGCGGGAGACGCCGCAGCGCGCGGCCAGCTCCTGCTGAGACAGGCCGAGCGCGGTGCGCCTTTCACGGATACAGTTTTTCATGGCTTACACACTGTGCTTTCTCTTGTAGTAAAGCGTGGCGAGGAAAAACACAAGGGCCATGACGCCAAGCTGCACAAAGGGGTTGGAGCTTTCAACAGGCTGACGCTGCGCAAGGGGGATGACGATGTCGACGACATGGCCGCCGGCAGTGGCCAGCAGCGTGAAGGCGCTGGCTTTCCACACAATCAGGCGGTGGCGTTCGTCCCCCTGGCGCATGAGCGAGACGAACAGGAAGATATCCAACGCGATGAGCGCCACCAGAAAGAGAAAAAACAGGGCCAGTATAATCGTGTCGATGTTACGCATGGCAGTCTCCTTTGGGCGAAGGGGTGGCAGGCGGATGTGTCAAAACCTTTTGACATCTTCAGTATAACAGAGGGCGGGCGGTGTGTCAAGAGTTTTTGACACACCGCCCGCCGGGGTTTATGATTTTTTATTGATTTGATAGACGGAAATCTTCTTACAAGCCCTCATAAATGTTTAAGACGCCATGAGAAAACGGCTTAAAATCAAGGTTTTCCGCATATCGTCGTTTATCTTGCCGTATCTCCGTACAAGGTGGTTTTGTAAGACAGGGCACCATTTGGGCACCAAGAACCCGTGTAGGATATTGTTTGAAAATCTCTTCCTTTCCATTTCCATATTTCAGAGTGATTTTTGGAAGAGCAAGCATAGGAAGCGAGTACCCTCTTCCCCAAAATGATTTTTGGGATAATCCCAAACCCTCTTTTATTTTTATCGAATGACTATCCACTGTGAGGCTAACAAAATGAAATGGAAAAACAGGGGGAAATGTGGTACGATAAAAGCCAGAAAGCAATGATGCTATTTTATATAATCTGAGCAGAGCGACAAATTAGAATTATCAGGGAGTTGAACAGAACGGCAAATCTTTGAAATTGTAAAAGTGGAGGATAGATATGGATTTTGTAGAGGCATTAAAGAATGAAAATATAACGGAAATAAGGAAGAGTCCTAAATCTGATTTACATAATCACTTCGTTTTGGGAGGAAATAGACAGTTCATTTTTAATAAAACAGGTTATTATATTGAACCTTTAGTACATCCGATTACTTCGATGAAGGAGATGGATGAATGGAGTACCAAGTATATAGGAAGTAGATTCAATTCTTCACAACAACGAAAATTACTTATCGAAGCCACATTTGTTCAAGCAAAATATGATGGAGTGAAAGTTTTAGGGTAATACCGCACAGAAAAGTAGGCGCGATACTGCCAGAAATGATATAATAAAA
>ERZ1643251.2380-NODE-2380-length-19269-cov-14.390288_pt1 | contig 19269 bp, 16 predicted proteins | sample MGYA00579261_ERZ1643251 | MGnify/ENA primary metagenome ERZ1643251 (study PRJEB29033, sample SAMEA4952267) | chicken gut metagenome | biome: Broiler Chicken; feature: Gastrointestinal Tract; material: Caecum | place: Ireland | collected 2018 | study: Broiler...
GATAGGTTATGTCGGAGGCGGTTTTCGATATTATCCTATGAATACGCTCGTAGCAATACGCAAAGCATACGCGCCTTTTTATCCGACTTGGAATCAAAGTAAATATGAAAAATTCCTTTCGCAATTCGAGCTTATTGAAAGTAAAAAGGTAAAAGAGCTTTCCGAAGGAATGAAGGTAAAGTTTGCGCTTGCCCTCGCCCTCTCGCACGGAGCAAAATTGCTCATTATGGACGAGCCGACAAGCGGTCTCGATCCGCTTTCCCGTGAAGAGTTTTGCGACATTATTTTACAGCTTGTACGCGAAGAAGGCGTATCGGTTCTTTTCTCTACGCACATAACGTCAGATCTTATGCGAATTGCAGACGATATCGTTTATATTTCGCAAGGGAAAATTCTTGCGGCGTGTCCGCTAAAAGAATTGCTTGATCAATATAAGTTGGCGCATTTTTCTTCTCTTGCAGACGCAACGGCAGCAAATGCCATCGGTGTCAAGTCGGTAAAGGAAGGATATGAAGGACTTCTTCCGCACGATACGCAAAGATTGAACGGAGTTACTTTTGCAGACGCAACGATAGACAATATCATAGTTCATTTGGAAAAGGCAAACGAGGAGAAAAGGTATGCTGAATCTGATTAAAAAAGAAATAGCTTTATGCTTGCACCCTACGGCTTTTATCTTTCTCGCCTTTGCCGCGCTTGTATTTGTGCCGAATTATCCGTATGAAGTCATTTTCTTTTTCTCTTGCCTTTCGGTATTTTTCTGCTGTATGATGACAAGGGAAAACGGTGATATTGCGTTTTCCTGCGCACTGCCCGTAAAAAAGGAGCATATTCCTCTTGCAAAAATACTCGTAACGATTGGATTGCAGTGTATAATTTTATTGCTTGTGGGAATTATCGGCGCAGTCAAAGGAGCAATTTTGCCTGCGGAGCAGTATGTCAACCAAGCGGGAATATCGGCGAATCTTGTTTTGGTAGGCAACGGGGCGATTTTGCTCGGCATATTCAATCTGATCTTCTTCCCCTGTTATTTCAAAACCCCCGACAAAATCGGAGCCCCTTTCGTAATAGGTGCAGTTGTTATATTTTTGCTAATCAGCGTTTTTATCGCTTTGCGTTGGGTAACACCGCTCTATTCTACAACCCTGAACGGACTCAATTCCGAAAATACAGGCGCAAAGCTCGTAGCACTTGTTATAGGTATTGCTGTCTATGCGATCTTGTCTACCGTGAGCTGTAATCTGTCAATGGAGAATTTTCAAAGAATCGATGTTTGAAGACTGTTTCATGATAAAAGCCATCGGATATTGTCTCCGATGGCTTTTACTTTACACTGAATTGGCTGCTTTGTTCTTAAATTAGATATATTATGTCCATTTGAACGCTTAAACCCTTCAAGAAGCGATTCCAGGAGGATGCCTTCGGGAGAGTCCGGGATATTCTCCATGACGGACAGGATCTTATACTTATCAAACAGAATATACCTTGAAATCCCTTTTTACCTTTTCTTTCATTTTCTTTCACCTCCGTGAATCATGTATATTATTGCGAAGCAACCTTGCGGAATCACATTGTAAAATTAGAATTTGCTCACACAACCCGACGATCGTCGGGAACAATGATTATCAGATAAAAATGCTCTGACGATATTGACATTTGTCCGTTTCCTGTTATAATGAAACACAGAAATGCGTGGAAGAGATTGTCAAGCGAATTTCATGCCTGGCAAAATCGCCGCCGCAAAGCGGCAGTTTATTCAAAGTTTTTGTCGGCACGGAAATGCGTCGATCCATGAGGAAGGGGAGAGAATGAAAAGGGGCGTCAGTCGAAAGCAAAGAAAAGTTCGGTCGGTCACGATTTTCGGGATCGTGGAACTTGCGATTCTGGTCTTATTCTTTGTTTTCATGCTTGGGAACTATTTTGTTGCAAGGAGCGTTTCCAATCGCCGTTCCTGTCAGATGGTGGCGGACAGCTACCACAGCATTACAGAAAATGTCGTTCAGAACATCAAAAATATTTCTCAGGCCGGATTTACCTTGCTCAATACGGAGACCGTCACCCGCTTAAAGACGTACTATTACGATCTTATTCTGGAAGACTCCTACGCCCGCAATACTGCCATCAACAATACGATCGGCCAGCTCGTGTCCCTTGTTTCCTATTATAGCATTCTGGATGCGTGTGCGCTGTGGATCGCGCCTTCCGGAGAGCTTTCTTACAATTCCATGTATACATTCGTCGGCGACGAAGAGCGCAGACAAGCGCTGGACGACGCGATCGCGTCGCACGTCTTTGCTCCGACCTACGATGGAGCATTGCGCAACCGCGACGAAAAGATCCTGATGACGCTCTCTCTCTCGGAAACAGATCCCTGCATTTTGGCGCTTCTTTTAGATACGCAGTTCTTCGTCGAACATCTTTCTTTGACGACAATGCCGCAGACGACGACCACCTGCATTTCTTCGGGCGGAACGCTGTGGTTTTTTTGCGGAACAAAGGATGTTGAGACCCCTGCTTCATTTGAAATATTGTCGGATGGGCCCGTTCTTGACGGTGGGAAGATCATATACGGACAGATGATCGCGGGTAAAATCCCACTGTACGCACAGATCTCTACGTCGCAGATTGGGAATGCAACTTCGGGGTACCTTGCGATCTTCCTCGTCGCATGCGTCTTATTGTGCGGAGTTGCCCTGATCTTCTTTTGCACGTTCCGCCACTTTTTTAACCACCCCGTTCATCGCCTTCTGGAAGCAATGGATGAAGTGGGCAGGGGCAACTTTTCCGTACAGATCGAAGATAAGATCGGTTCGGATTTCCAGTACGTATATGACGGCTTCAATTCCATGACCTCGTCGCTCAACGGATACATTGAGGAAAATTACCGGCAGAGAGCGATGCGCACGGAGAGCGAATTCAAGGCGCTGCAAGCGCAGATCAATCCGCATTTTCTCTATAATTGTTTTGCGAATATCCGCAGCTTTTGTAAGATGGGGGATATGGACAGTGTTGCCCTGATGACAAACAAGCTCTCGAAGCTTTTCCTCTATGTGACCAGGAACGCCGAGCCCATCGTGACGATCCGGGAAGAATACGAACACATGCTGAATTATCTCGAGATCCAGAAACTTCGGTTCTGTGATCGCGTTCAGGTGGAAATCGGAGAATTGCCGGAACAGGTCGCAAACCTGAAAATACCCAAGCTGTGCCTGCAGCCGATCGCGGAGAACGCATACAAATATGCGTTTGCGGACATTGAATCGGGCGGTGTGTTCCGCGTCTTGTTCCGAAGAGAGGACAATAGATTGCAGATCATGCTGGAAGACAACGGTTCGGCGCTGACAGACGCGCAGATTGACGCGATCAATATATCCCTTCATCAAGCGCAGGAGGCGTCCGGCCTTGTCAACGTGGCAAGGCGCCTGGAACACTACACAGGCGGAAAGGGTAGTTTGCACGCCGAGCGCAGCGTTCTCGGCGGGCTTGCGATCGTAATAGACCTCAGACAAGGGGGGAATGACGTTTGATTACGATTTTAGTCGTGGACGACGAGACCAATATTGCAGACGGCATTGCCGCCACATTGCGCACGGGATTGGACATCGACGCCGATATTCATGTCTGTAACGGGACGCAATCGGCAAAAGAGTATGCGGCGGAACACTACATCGATCTGATCGTGTGCGACATCAACATGCCGAAACAGAACGGCTTGTCGCTGTGCAGGGAGATGCTTGCCCAATATCCTGACCTGAAAATTATATTTCTGACGGGGTACAGCGATTTTTCCTATACCTATGAAGCCATGAAGCTTCCGGATGTCTCTTACGTGCTGAAACTTGAGGACGACAATGTGCTGCTGGACGCTGTCAGAAAGAAGCTGCGCGCACAGGAGGAAGAACGACACAGAAGGGCGGAGTTGATGCGGGAACGGCAGCGCAGCGACCGCCTTGCGGCACAGCTGAGCGACCTTCGGTTTGAAAAGGCCGTTGCGCTGGACGGAGATATGTCGTATTGCGGGTTTGTCTTTCTGCTGATGCAGTTCGCAAGCCCCGTCAGAGGCGTGCGCCCCTTCCTTGAGGGGGCGTTCTCCGGGAAAGTATGCGCCGTGGAACAGGGGAGCATATGCCTGGCGGCGATCAAGGCGGGCGAAAACATCCACGTGACGCAGGAGCGCGCGAACCGTCTGCAGCAGGAGCTGTTCGATGAAACGGGAGTGTATTCGGTCTTTGTGTTCGACCGTCCGTGCGAGGAAGATGCGAGCCGCCGCTTTGCCCGCCTGAAAAATATCGGAAACCGAAGGGCGGACGTACTCTATTTTTTGGACGCGGCAGAGAGTGCCGGGCAGCCCGTTTCGGCAGAGGCGGACGAATTGATCGGACGTATCGTTGCGTATATTGACGATCATCTGGGTGAGGAGCTTTCCTTAACGGTGCTTTCCGACTTCACGCACTATAACCCCGCGTATCTTTCCCGTAAATTCAAGCAGATTACAGGCGAGAATCTGCATGTATATATTCTGAACAAGCGCCTTGCTCTGGCAGAAAAACTGCTCATGGAGAGCGATGCGTTCGTGCAGGATATTGCAGCCAAATGCGGCTTTCCCAACCCGACCCAGTTTGGGATCGCATTCATGAAATATAAAGGCTGCTCCCCGAGCGCCTTCCGAAGAAGTCCGCAGGAATAACGATGGACAGATCCTTGCTTCAAGGGTCTGTTTTCTTTTACATGACGAGTGGTGCAAAATCAAAGAGGATGTCAAAAAATTGCAGATTGACTTTGGTGGGATCCAATGTTAATATGGTTGCAGAAAGAGGATGGAGGGAAAATGAAATGAAAAATGTATGGAAAAAACTTGTCTGCCTTGCCTGTTCCGCGGTATTTCTGACGGGACTTACCGCATGCGGAGACGGACAGCAGGCGTCCGGTCCCGATTACGACGACCCGACGCGCGATCCGTTCGGCCGCTATGAAACAACGGTGAAGATCACGGGCGTCATGGAGTATCAGAGCCATAACGACAGCCGCGTCCCGCCGAATATCACGCCGGACAATCAGGCGTTCGTGCAGCTCATGAAGGAGCGGCTGAATCTGGAATTTTCCTATATCTGGAAGGTGCCGCCTACGCAGTACAGCGAAAAGCTCAGCCTTTCGATGCTCGCAAACGAATTGCCGGATGTGTTTAAGGTGACGGCGAGCGACTATTCCAAATTGAAGAATGCGGGCATGCTGAAGGACCTTTCCACGGCTTACGAATACGCTTCGGAGGATGTGCGGACGTATCTGTACCGCGATCCAAGCATCATCGAAAGCCTGACAGACGAGGACGGAAGTATCTATGCCGTCCCGCAGTATTCCGATAACCGGAGAGGGATTTCCGTCATGTATATCCGTCAGGATTGGCTTGACGATCTTGGCCTGCAGATCCCGACGACGCCCGATGAGCTCTACAACGTGCTGCGGCAGTTCAAAGACAAAAAGGGCGCGGAGTGCGGGCTCGCCATGAGCAATGCCGTGACCGGGTCGTATTTCTCGATCGACCGCTATATGAATATGTTCGGCGCAAGCCCGTATTCGTGGCTGAAGGGCGAGGACGGTAAGCTGTATCCCGGTGAAGTGAGCGAGGACAGCCGCATCGCGCTGACCTGGCTGAACAAGCTGTATCGCGAGGAGCTGCTGATGAAGGACGTTGCGGCGGCGACCGTGGATATGGTACAGCAGAACGTGCTCGGAGATAAGTGTGGCGTCGTCATTGGCCCTTGGTGGCAGTTTGAATATCCGCTTGGTACCGCGATCGGGGATGGCGACGAATGGGTCGCGGCTCAGCTCCCGCTTGCAGAGGGGAAGAGTGCCGTGACCGATCGTCAGCAGGTAGAATTCTACTATGTCGTCAACAAAAATTGCAGGAATCCGGAAGCGCTGTTCAAGATGATCAACATGTACATCGCGCTGGACGGCACGCCGGAAGCAGAGCCGGAAAACGGGTATGTATGGAGCTGGTGCCCGACGCAGTTCTACGATCCCTACGACATCAACGAACAGTATGTCAAGATCAACGAGCAGCTTGCCGTCGATCCCAAGGCGGAAGGGGATGCGCCCGTCAGCTGGACGGCGCATATGAAAAAGCTCTGGAAGGCATATCCGGAATACCTTATCTGGCAGGACGATCCTTTCGCGACCAAATATCAGGAGAATATGTTCGCCAACATCATGACCCGCGTCAACAAAGACGGCGCGTGGGCGCAGATCGTCAATCTTTACGATACGCAAAAGAGAGTGAAATTTGACGAGTTCTACGGCGTAACGACGCCCGCCATGTCCAGCAAGGGCGCGATCATGTCGCAGGAAGTGGAAGAGTATTATCTGAAGGTCATCATGGGCAAAGAGGATATCGCGACTTCTTGGGATGATTTCGTCTCCGCATGGGAAAAGATCGGCGGCACCGAAGTGACGGAAGAGGTCAACGCCTGGTACGCAGAGAACGGCTATCACGGAGATTGATATGGAAAAAGTAATTGAGAGCGATATGAAAGCGACTGCGGTCAAAACAAGCAGAAGGATAAAGAGAAAAGAGAGGTTCCTTCGCTTTTTGAAGACGCAGTGGGTCTGGTGGCTGATGCTCCTTCCGGGGATTTTGCTTACCGCGATCTTTAAGTATGGTTCAATGTTCGGGATCGTGATGGCGTTTCAGGATTTCGATATCTTCAAGGGAACGTTCTTCGGGCAGGAATGGGCGAGTTCCAACGGATTCGGGAACTTCCTTTACGTCTTTCAGATGGAAAAATTCTGGAATGCGGTTATAAATACGCTCATTATTTCCGGCATCAAGATCGTTCTCGGCATCGTCGTTCCGCTGCTGCTTGCGATCCTGATCAACGAAGTGGGGAAGAAGTGGTTCTCGCGGTTCGTGCAGACGACGTTTTTCTTACCCTTCTTTTTGAGCTGGATCATTTTGGGCAGCATCCTGACGGAGATGTTCTCGTACAGCGGCATCATCAACACGATCATCGAACAGGTGTTCGGCACGCGCGTCATGTTTTTCCTGGACAATTCCTGGTTCCGCGTGCTGGTCGTGGCGTCCGATGTCTGGAAGGGGATGGGCTATAATATGGTCATCTTTCTTGCAGCGATCATCGGGGTGGACGCTTCTTTGTATGAGGCGGTGGAGATCGACGGCGGTAACCGCTTCCAGCAGATCATCCATATCATGCTGCCGTCCATTGCACCCGTGGTCGTTTTGGTCATGACGCTCTCGCTCGGCGGGCTGCTCAACGGCGGATTCGATCAGATCTTAGTGCTGTATAACCCCATGGTCTATGAGGGTGGCGACATCATCGATACGTTCGTCTATCGGCTGGGCATGTTCGGCGACCGGCAGGTGGACGTTGCAAGCGCCGTCAATCTCGCAAAATCCTTTATCACTATTCTGTTGGTCGGCGGCTCGTACCTCTTTGCTTATAAGAAGTTCGACTACAAGATTTTCTGATGCGGGAGGAGAAATATGAGAGTAAAAAAGGCGAAAAGCCGGATCGTATTTGAGGTCATCAATTACGCCATCCTCACCATTCTTGCCCTTATCTGTATTTTCCCGTTCATGCATCTGCTTGCCATCTCCTTCTCCGCGGATGAGTTCACTTCCAAGGGAGAAGTTTCCCTCATCCCGATGGGATTTACCGTGCAGGCATATGAATATCTGGCGCAGAAGCCGGAGTTCTTCACCGCACTGGGCGTCAGCGTTCTGCGCACGATTTCCGGAACGGCCCTGTCGCTTGTCGTGATCCTGATGACGGCGTATCCGCTGTCCAAGACGGACGGAAAATTCAAGGGACGGACGGGTTTTACTTGGTTCTTTCTCATTACGATGTTCTTTGGCGGCGGGCTTTTTGCAACGTACTTTTTGTACAAACAGCTGGGGCTTTTGAACAACTTCCTCATTTACATTCTGCCCGGCGCTTGCGATGTGTGGTTTGTTCTGATGCTCATGAACTTCTTCCGCGGGATCCCGAAGGAGATCGAGGACGCGGCGATGATGGACGGCGCAGGACAGTTTACCATTCTGTTCCGGATCTACCTGCCTCTGGCGATGCCGTCGATCGCGACCATCGTTCTGTTTACGGCGATCGGCCAGTGGAACAGCTGGTTTGATGGCATCATGTTCATGAACGATCCTTCCAAATACCCGCTGCAATCGTATCTGTACACGATGATCATTTCCAGCGATCCCACCAAGCAATCCGGGTTTACCATGACGCCTGAACAGCTGGAGGCGCTCAAAAACATCGGCGGAAAAAATTTGCAGGCGGCGCAGATCTTCCTGGGGATTTTGCCCATCGCGCTGGTGTTCCCGTTCCTGCAACGCTACTTCATCTCCGGCATCACGGTCGGCAGCGTAAAGGGGTGAGTATATGAAAAAGAAATTGGCTTCCATTCTGCTGTGCCTGTGCTGCGGCGTCGGGTTTGCCGCATGCCAGCCCGCGCCCGAAGATCCTACGGTTTTGTTCTGCTTTGCCCGTAACGAGAGCGACGCTTTCGGGGGAGAAGTATATTCCTCCGCCGTTGCGGCCTCTGGCTGTAACTTCCACGTGTTGCCGCTCGGAAGCAATGCGGCGACGTATGCCGACGATGTCGCGCAGGCGCTTGCGGAGGGAAATTATCGGACCGTCGTCATTGCGGGCGACGAGGCGTATGCGGGGCTCTCGGACTATGTAAAGAGTTATAAGGGGATGGATTTCGTTGCGCTTGATTGCAAGCTGACAAACGTGCGCAGCAACGTCGCCGCAGTGGAATTTTCGCCCGAAGAGCTGGGGTATCTTGGCGGGCAGCTCACAGCGGAAGGGGCAGACTGCGTCGGATACCTCTCTGAAACGCGCAATGCCTTCGATAACCGCATTCTGTACGGTTTTTTACAGGGCGTGGGTGAGACGGACGTTGTTGCCAAATATGTGGAAGAGCGCAGCAATGTTGTCAAGGCAAAGGACTATGCCGTTTCGATGTACCAAAGCGGCGCGGAGCGGATCTTCGACTGTTCGGGACGGAATGCGCTCGGCAGCCTTGACGGCGCCGCGGCATCGGGCGGCAGACTCGTCTATAGCGGGGTAGATCTGTATGAGGCGGCGGATATGCGCGCGGACGCCCTGTCTGCCATCGACGGCGGCGTGGAAAAGAACTACGCTGCGGCAATAAAGTATATTCAGAATATGGTTCACAACGGGTTCGAGACGGGCTCTTCCGTATTTCTTACGGCAGCGGACGGCGCCTTTCTCGTGAACGATTCGTCGGCGGAGGAGATCAACGTAAAGAGGATGGCGGGCAATGAAGCTGATTTTGAAGCCTGCCGGAGGAACAGCGTGATGGCGGACACAGAATATACCCCCCAATATACTGTGGAGGCCGCTTATCACGAGGCGGTCCCCTCCTGTGCCGACACAAACGACTGGAAATATGCCCCGCGGGCAGGGTCCGGAAACGGCATGAAGCCGCTCGGCTGGAAGGGCATCGGCATCTGGTCCACCATCTATTTGCAGGAAGGGCAGGAGCCCGTTTCCAATACGGGCATCGAGTTCCAGAACATGCGACTTTGGGCATACACCCGTTCGAGCGGCTGGAAACTTTTGGAGCATGCCAATCCGACGGGTTCGTTTTACGACGAGGACTTCTCCCAGGATTCGCATACGTCGTTCTTGTCCAACTACATCAACTACGGAACGGAGAAGCGCACGCGCATCAAGCTCGACTACGCCACACTCGGCTACAATTATCACCCGTTCGGTAGTCAGATCGATTTGGTTGAAGCGGGATTTTTGGAGGCGGACGGGAGCGTAAAGAATGGCGAAACGTTGTATATCCTTTCAGAAATGGATATCCGCCTGTGCGTATGGGATGCAGCCCTGCCTTCCGATATGGACAATGCCAAATATGTTGCCAATATCGGCGCCGATTGGTGGCGGGAAAAGGGGTTGCAGTGGACGCCCGATTGGAACAGCAACAAAGATGTCTGTGTGGGGCAGTTCCGCACCATCACCCCAGAGTGGAAAAAACTGTACATGACCAACGTGCCCGCGGCAGAGTATGAGGAAGTGTTTGCAACCTTCCCGTTTGATCAGGAACAATAAAAAAAAATAAAATATTGTAAGGAGGGAACTATGAAACGAATCGTGAAGATTTCAACGGCGGTGATCGCAGCCGTTGTGCTTGGAACAGGTGTGCTTGCGGGGTGCTCGAATACGCCGGATCCCGATACCCCTACGCCCACGCCGGCGCAGATCACGCTGGATCAGGAGACGCTTTCGCTGGACGCGGACCGTTCCGAACAGCTTATCGCAACGGGCGCGGAAAAAATCGTATGGCGCTCGGAAAATGAAGCAGTCGCAACGGTGGATGAGGACGGAAATGTCACGGGGATCAATCCGGGAACGTGCAAGATCATCGCGGCGACGGAGGACGGCAAGTATGAGGCGGAATGTACAGTCACGGTGACGGGCTATCATTTGAGCAAAAACGTATTCAGCGGCTTTACAAAGGTGGAGAACAATACATATAACGGGGAGATCAACTATGCGATCGACAACTCCTCCGAGGACGCCTTCATCGTCTCGTACGACCGCGCAAAGATGACAAATGCATGGACGAGCCTCGTCCTGTGGTATGACTGCGCACTCTCGCCCACATCGTTTGATATGACGTTTGAGGTGACTAAGGGGAGCATCCCCTGCGTGCAGTTCGAGTTCGGCGGCGAGAGCAGCTTCAAGCAGTTTGAACGGTATGCGGTCACGGACGGCGTGAATACGATCTCTTTGAATCTGACTGACGTCGATCTGGATGGCGAGGGCAGCTGGAAGGCGATCTATCTCGAACTGAACAATCCCTGCCCGCTTGAAGGAACGGAAGATACTCAGAAAGGCGAAACGGAGATCAAATTTACGTCCGTTCAGCTCAAGGAGGGCGAAAAGAAAGCGCCCGCGGCTCCTGCAAATGCAGAAGTGACGGACGGGGTCGTCTATTGGGACAGAGTGTTTGCGGCTTCCGAATATGAGCTTGAAGTAGACGGCGAGGCGATCACTGACCTTGGCGCGCGTACGCGTGCGGCTGGAGACGCTCCCGTTATGCGCAGGGCATATAAGCCGACAGACGAGAACGCGTTTACGGCGGGTGAGCATACGGCTAAGATTCGCAGCAAGAACAGCGCGGGCGTTTCCGACTGGAAGGAGTTCACCTTCACCATAGAGGGCGGCGCGGGCGACACTGAGCAGAAAGAAACATTCGTCGGGATCACCAAACACGAGAACAACCAGTACAATACTTCGGCAAATTACTTTAAGGCATCGGAGTCGGAGGATGCAATCTCCCTCTCGTTCACGGCTGCGGCGGCCGATCCCTCAGCTTGGTCGTATCCCGAATGGAACACTTATTTGTTCTGCTTTGATACTGCAACGATATCTGCAAACAAACTGCACATCCGCCTGAAACTGACGGAAGGGGATTTGGAGCAGGTGCGCTTCCAGATCGACCGCTGGAACAATGACACGTCTTCCTCCGAAATGGTATATGGGGCAGATCTCATGTTTGATGCGGACGGTTATACAGAACTCACGATAGATGTGGACAGCGCAAAACTTGCGAATTCGAACGGAAGCGTGATGTTGTATCTTGGCAAATATGCAACGGAAGGGCAATCCTATACCATCGAAGTCCTCGATGTGTCGCTCTATTCGGAGCAGGCGCAGGAGTAAGAGCCAAAAAATGCAGAGGGCGGACTGCTTCAGTCCGCCCCGATTTTTAGGAGGATGTAATGAACGTAAGGGAATATATCCGCGGCAGTTGGCAAAAGAGCCTGCGCGAGAAGGGACATCGCCAAGACGGCATTTCTTTGCCCTATCCCTACTATTCGCCCTGCGCACAGGGGTTGTTCGACGAATTTTATTATTGGGATACCTGCTTCATCAATAAGGGGCTCCTGGCGGACGGTAATGTGGAAGGCGCCTTGCACAATGCGCTCAACGTGGCATACCTCATTGAGCAATACGGTTTTATGCCGAACGCCGCCGTGCGCGGGATGCTGAACCGCTCGCAGCCGCCGCTTTTTTGCATCATTGTGCTCGATCTGCTGCCGTATTGTTCGCGGACGGAAGAGGCACGGCTTTTCGCGGCGCTTGAAAGAGAGTACGGCTTCTGGATGCGCGAGCGCCGCCTTGCATGCGGGCTGAATCATTACGGCAATTCTGCGGACAGGGCGACAAAGCTGCATATGGCTGCGGAGGCGGAAGAGCGCTTTGCGTGCGCGATCTCCGACGCCGACCGTGAAGCGCTCGGAGATCACTTGCTTGCGGAGTGCGAATCCGGCTGGGATTTCTCGCCGCGCTTTGCCCGCAGGTGCAAGGATTTTGCGCCGATCGACTGCAATGCGCTGCTGTATTTGTACGAGTGTACGCTTGCCAAAAGGGCGGCTTCGCCCGCTGCGCGCGGGGAATACTGCCTGGCGGCGCAGGTGCGCAGGCAAAAATTGCAGCAGTTTTGTTTTGACGGAAAAAAGCTGACGGACGCCATTCCGGGAACGCTTTTCGGGAGCACGATCTCCGCGGCGTGCATGCTGCCGTTCATGGTCGGTCTGTCGTCCGATCCCTCCGTGCTGTGCGATCTCCTGGATGATCTTGAATGCGAGTGCGGAATCGCTGCCTGTAAAAAACAGAAACACGACGCGATATATCAATGGGACTATCCGAACATGTGGGCGCCGCTCGTCTGGTTCTGTTACGAGGCGCTCAAACAAACGGGGTTGCATGAGGATGCCGCGCGGATCGCTCAAAAATACCTTGCAACGGTGGAACGCAGCTTTGCCGTGACAGGAAAACTCTGGGAGAAATACGATGCCGTTACCGGTCAAAAGGCGACGCGGAACGAATATACCGAAACGGAGATGCTCGGCTGGACGGCAGGCGTATACAGCGTATTATATGATGAACTTGGAGAGCCGATATGAAAAAAGAGGAATTTGAACTTCTGACGGGGCAGGACGCGTGGTCTACCGCCGCAGTGTGCGGACTGCCTTCTCTGCGCCTTTCCGACGGGCCGCACGGTCTGCGTTATGTAGTGCGGGAAGAGGGCGAGGAGCAGATCGCCCTGCCGTCAACGTGCTATCCCACTCTGTCCGCGCTGGGCAATTCGTTTGATACAGGTCTCGTCTATCGGGTGGGGCAGGCTTTGGCGGAGGATTGCATCGCGCACGATGTCGCCGTGATCCTTGGCCCGGGCGTCAATCTCAAACGAACGCCTCTGTGCGGGCGCAACTTTGAGTATTTTTCCGAGGACGGCGTTCTGGCGGGCACGCTTGCAAAGGCGTATATTGAGGGCGTGCAGAGCAAGGGCGTCGGCACTTCGCTCAAACATTTTGCCGCAAATAACCGCGAATACGACCGCTTTTTCCAGAGCAGTGAGTTGGACGAGCGCACCCTGCGCGAAACATACTGCCGCGCGTTTGAGATCGCCCTGCGGGCGCAGCCGTGGACGGTGATGTGCAGCTACAATCCCATAAACGGCATTTTAGCCTCAGAGAATACGCACCTTTTGCGCGAAATTTTGCGCGGCGCGTTGGGATTTGATGGCGTCATCGTATCCGATTGGGGTTCGGTGCGCCATCGCGGCAAGTCGCTGCGGGCGGGAATCGACCTCGCAATGCCCTACACGCCGTCCTTTTTGCAGCAGCTTTCCGATTGGGACGATCGCGGACTCATCGGGCAGGAAACGCAAGAGGCGGTCGGGCGGCTTCGCCGTCTTGCTGAAAAGTACGCCGACGCTGCGCCCCTGCGCAAAATCGGGCTGTCGTTGGAAGAAAAACATACCCTTGCTGTGGAAGCCGCCGCGCAGAGCGCAGTCTTGCTGAAAAATGACGGGGTCTTGCCGTTGAAAAAGGAAGGGAACATTGCGGTGATCGGCGCGTTCTCGGAATTTCCGGAGCTTCAGGGCGGCGGATCTTCCCGCGTCAACGCTTCTTCGCAGAAGGCGCTGCATATCGCGCTTTCGGAGGACGGATATTCGGTCGCCTATGCGCCCGCTTACATGATCCGTCATCATATTCTCACGCCGTTTGGCTACCGCTTTGCGATTGACGCGGCGCGCGAAGCGGACATCGCTGTCGTCTGCGTGGGCAATACCTGCTTCACGGAAAAAGAGGAGACCGACCGCGAATCGATCAGACTCAGCCCGACCTTGGAAGATCTGGTGAACAAGGTCGCGCAGGTCAACGCGAATACCGTTCTGCTGCTGTATGCGGGCAGCGCCGTCGACATTTCCGCCGTAGCGAATCGGGTGAGCGCCGTTCTTTACATGGGGTTCGGCGGCGAGGGCGTCAACGAAGCCGCGGCAAAACTGCTGACGGGGGAGTGCGTGCCCTGCGGAAAACTCGCCGAAACATTCCCGCGCTCCCTCGAAGAGACGGCAACGGGCGCTGCCACGGGGAATTCCTATACGGAGCGCTATCCGGAGGGCGGGCTTGTCGGCTATCGCTACTATGAGTACTATGGGTTGGAACCCGCCTATCCGTTCGGATTCGGACTCTCCTATACGCAGTTTTCGTATTCTGGTCTTGTATTGGAAAAGCACGGAGAAACCGACTATACGCTGCGTTTTTCCGTAAAAAATACGGGAACGTATGATGCGGGTGAGATCGTTCAGATCTATCTCGCCGACGACGCAGCAATGGTGACCCGCGCGAAGAAAGAGCTGGTGCGCTTCGGAAAGCAGTTTTTCCGCGCCGGGGAAACAAAGAAGTTTGAATTTCGCCTGAACGCCCGCGATTTTGCGTATTTCAGCCCAAATCTGAACGATTGGTATGTGGAAAACGGAACATTCACGTTGCTGGTCGGGGCGAGCAGCCGGGATATCCGGCTCACCGCAAAAATTACGGTAGCCCTTCCAGATGAAGAACAATTTTCTCAAAACTGAGGACGACACAGTATGAAATTACAGATCAATTTTGACAAGGACGAACATTTTTACGGCGGTGCCGTCAACGACGGTGTTTTTATGCCCTACCGCGCGGGATTTTCACGCGATCTGCGGGTATGGCATGCGGGGAATCAGGCGGCTTCGGCGATCATCTCCGATCGCGGAAGGGCAATTGTCTCCGCGCAGCCTTTTTCCTATGAGTTAGGCGAAGGCGTACTCACCGTAACGGGCAAAAAGATCAGATGCCTTTCCTGCGGCGATACGCTCAAAAGCGCCTATCTCGGCATGCGTAAATTTTTGTATGGCGGCGGAACGGGCGGGATTCCCGCTAAGGAGATGTTTTCCTACCCGCAGTATAATACATGGATCGAAATGGAGTGGGACTGCACGCAGGAAAAGGTTCTTTCCTACGCAAGGGATATTCTTGCGCACGGTTATCCTGCGGGCGTGCTGATGATCGACGATTGCTGGTGCCGCGCCTACGGAGATTGGGACTTTGACGCTTCCCGTTTTCCGTCGCCCAAGGGCATGGTAGATGAATTGCATCAAATGGGATTCAAAGTCATGCTGTGGTGCTGCCCCTTCGTCAGTCCCGATACGGCTATTTTCCGCACCCTGGAGAGCAGCGGTGCACTAGTGAAAACGACGAAAGGGGATACAGCGCTCTGTCACTGGTGGAACGGATATTCGGCAGTACTGGATCTCTCTTGTCCGCAGGCGAAAGAGTGGTTTTCTGCACAGACAGGCCGGTTGATGCGAGAGTACGGCATAGACGGATTCAAGCTCGATGCGGCAGATCCTGAATACTATCCGAAGGACAGCGTGTTTTTCGACGGCAGCCAGCGCTCCTTTCAGGCTTCGGTCTGGGCGTCCATGGGGGCGGAATTTGCGTTTAACGAACTGCGGGTCGGTTTCAATTCAGGCGGACTTCCCGTTGCAAACCGCCTGCGCGACAAGAACCATTCCTGGACGGACGACGGACTCAATACACTCGTCCCGGACGGGATCGCCATGGGGCTGTGCGGGTATCCCTTCCTCTGTCCTGACATGATCGGCGGAGGCATGGTACCAGATTTCCACCGCGAGGGCTTTTGTTTCGACGGCGAACTGTTTGTGCGCTATTGCCAGATCGCGGCGTTCTTTCCCATGATGCAGTTCTCGCGGGCGCCGTGGAAGGTGTTGAATGAACGGGAGCAGGCGCTCTGCCTTGCTGCGGTCGACCTGCATATGCAATTGCGCGACTATCTGATACAGACTGCCGAGGCGAGTGCCGTATCGGGAGAGCCGATGCTGCGGAGCCTTGAATATGCCTTCCCGCACAGAGGATATGCGGCTATCATGGACGAGTTTCTGCTGGGCGAAGATATTCTGGTCGCTCCGCAGCTGCAAAAGGGCGGCGCAGCGCGCAAGGTCGTGATTCCGGAAGGGGAATGGGAAGATATCGGCGGAAATCGCTATCGTGAGGGGACGCATGTCGTGCCAACGCCATTGGAGCGTATTCCGGTATTTATAAAGCATCGCGCGGGAAAGGCTGCACATAGCGTGTTGGTAGAGGTGAAAGTATGATTTGTGAAATGATAGATCTGTATGCCTATTTTCAGTGGGAGCGCGGCGGAGCAAAGCGCGGATTTCTGCATTCCTATCGTCACGAAATAAATGCAGAAATGGCTTCCAAATCGCGCCCTGCAATGCTCATTTTCCCAGGCGGCGGATATGAATTTGTGTCATTGCGAGAATGGGAAAGCGTAGCGCTGTGCTACTTCCAGGAAGGATTTGACGCCTTTGTGCTGGAGTATGACGTAGCACCGGTCGGGTGTTATCCGGCAGTCCTGGAGCAGGCGGGCATGGCTATGTTATATCTGCGCCGCGAAGCAAGGCATTTGTCGCTGCGTGAAGATAAGATTGCGGCGATCGGATTTTCGGCAGGCGGGCATCTGGCGGGCTGCATCTCATTTTTGTGGGACGATCCAGCGCTCATGCGCCGTTTCGGTGAGGAATGCGAGAAAATTAAGCCCGATTTATGCATTCTCTCCTATCCCGTTGTGAGTGCGGATCCGCAGTACTGCCACTCGGTTTCGTTCGATCACTTTTGCGCAGGAATGAAAGATCGAAGTCCGTATTCCTTGGAGAACAGAGTGCGCTCCTTCGCGCCGCCTTGCTTTATCTGGGCAACGTCGGACGATACCTGCGTTCTCGTAGAAAATTCAATCAGATTATACAGTGCATTGTGCCGTGCGGGTGTTCCGACAGAATTTCATGCCTTTGAACACGGGGCTCACGGTATGTCTGTCTGCACTCGTGACGTCACGGAGCAAATGACGCGCGAAACAGAACACGTTGCGCGCTGGGTAGATCTCTCCAAGGAATTTTTGAATGCACATGATTTTATCCCTGTAACATTGCGGCAACGATCTGAGTGAAATGCGGGTTTTGGGTCGCTGGCGCAAGCCTTAACGCCATGCAGATTGCTATCAAGAAGTGATTGTTGACGGAGTCCGGGAACTGTATGGAAATGGTTGGCAGCACAATCGAAATCTTTATGATTTATGATGATGTAGTTATATTTGCTCACACTGCACACTTTTCGCTCTGCTTCCTCCCCCCAAAAAAATATAGTTTTTTTCTTGCGGAGCGAGAAGTGTAATTTTTTATAATCTATTCGCATTACGAGAGAAACTTTATAAATGCAATACGGAATACTAAAATAATTATCGAGTGGTAAATCCTTGATAACAGGTCTCGACGACAGGCTGCTTCAAACAGCAGTCTGTGTCGGGACCTTTTTATTTTAAAAAATTGATTCAAAAAAAATTTTTCAATACGAACTTTTTCTTCGTATTGGGGTTTTAGAATCAAGGCATAGCAACACAAAAGAGGAGTAAACGACGTGTCAGCGGAGGAACGGCGCGAGGCGATCATAGACATTCTATGTTCGCGCCGGCATGAGACGATTGCAAATCTTGCATTTGAGTTTCATGTCAGCAGGCGTACAATTGAAAAAGACGTTCTGCATCTTTCGCTGCGCTATCTGATTTATACGTCGAAAGGCACAGGCGGAGGAGTTCATGTCATGGAAGGACGTACCATTCGGCAGAGCCGTAAATTTCTGACGGAAGAGCAACTTATTTTTCTTCAAAGCCTGTTGCCGAAACTTTCAAAACACGAGGCTGAAATTTTAACATTGATCATTCGTACATACCGTGATCCGAAGAGGTGAAATCATGACGATAGGACAGATTCGCAAAGAACTACAGGATATTCGTTACTACTATTCTCGCAAAGCAATAATTGACCGGGCTTCGGACTGTGTCGCGAAAAACGCCGCCGTGGCACTTGCGAGGAAGTATAACGAAGCGGTTCGAACTGCTCCGCCTAAGCTGTATGACCTCTATATCTCTTTGTATACAGATAACAACACGCAGGCGTCGCTTGCGGAGAAGTGGGGATACAGCGAGGGACATATCCGTTATCTGAACAGACAGCTGTACGCATTCTTTCAGGGTGCGTTTGAAAAAACCGACAAAGGAGGTGACGAGCATGAAGATGGCAGATGAATATCTCGCACAGGTGACGAATGTGTACCGCACGCGGGAGTACATTGTGTTTCAGGAGATCGGGATCAGCGACGATCCGGAGGCGGGAACGTATCTGTATAGCTACGATACCTATCACCGCCGTACGATGCAAAAAGACCGTGAGTATGAGAAAGCGTTTAAAGACCGCGCTCATATAGACGGCAACCGCATCCCCGTTTCAACGTATGTCAGAGAGTGCGTTGAATAAACAGGTGTAACCGGACGCAAGGAACAAGAGAGCGAGAAAACCGTGCGGTACTTGCAAGTGTAAGAGCGGCCGCTCACCGCAAAGATTCGCACGGGGGCAAGTGTCCCGAAATCAGAAGCGTTCGTTACCATATTACAACTTCATATTTCTATTTCACTTGGCTAACGGCAACACGGGCAAGTAACATGGCGTTGCATTTTATCAACTGAACGGAGGTAACAAAGACAATGCCGAATAAGGCAAAACAAGGGCAGGAAACGGGCGCGGGAAAAAATAACCGCCGTCGCTGGCAGATCCCTTCCAAGCGTGCGAAAGGGTATGCGGCAGACAGGAAGGCGAAAGTGCATACCTACGGTCCCAAGGAAGGAAAGGAACTGACAGATTACGAGGCGGGCATCCGCTCGGGGTATCTTCAGTGTCAGGGCGACCATGCCTCGATCTACAAGTACAAGAAGGCGCTTGCGGAAGGGAAGAGCAAGGAAGAAGCCCGCGAGATCTCGCAGACGCGGGGCAGAAAATAACGGAGGAATGAAAAATGGCAGAAAA
>ERZ1643251.2384-NODE-2384-length-19249-cov-16.195842_pt1 | contig 19249 bp, 18 predicted proteins | sample MGYA00579261_ERZ1643251 | MGnify/ENA primary metagenome ERZ1643251 (study PRJEB29033, sample SAMEA4952267) | chicken gut metagenome | biome: Broiler Chicken; feature: Gastrointestinal Tract; material: Caecum | place: Ireland | collected 2018 | study: Broiler...
AAAATTTTATAAAGTTTTGTATAGAAAATACTTGACTTTATTATGAGAGGAGGAAATTATGTTTAAAGAAAGTGTAACTAAAGTGTTTGCTTTAGGTGGCTTAGGCGAAGTTGGAAAAAACATGTACTGCGTAATGCATGAAAATGAAATAATCATAATAGACGCTGGAGTTACTTTTCCTGATGATGTTATAGGCGTTGATTATATAATACCTGATTTTACCTTTTTGAAAAAAAATGAACGAAAAATTAAAGCTTTATTTATAACTCATGGTCATGAAGATCATATAGGAGCTATTCCATTTTTATTACAAAATGTAAATATTCCATTCATATATGCTCCTAATCAAGCAATTGGTTTGATTAAAAGAAAATTAGAAGAAAGAAAAATTCAATATAAAAATTTATTTGTTTATAATGAACAATCAAAAATTAAATTTAAACATATGATGGTTGAATTTTTTATGACAACACACTCTATTCCAGATAGTCATGGAATATGTATTCATACACCTAATGGAAACATTGTAACTACTGGAGATTTTAAATTTGATTTAACACCAATTGGACCTATGGCTAATATTCACAAAATGGCTGAAATAGGAAAAAAAGGCGTTACTTTACTATTAAGTGATAGTACAAATGCATTAAATTCTGGATTTTCAATAAGTGAATCAAAAGTTGATGAAGCATTATCTGATATTTTCAAAAAACATCATGGTAGAATTATTATTGCAACATTTGCTTCTAATATTTATAGACTTAAACATATTGTTGATACTTGTAAAAGAAATAATAGAAAAATAGCTATTTTCGGTCGTAGCATGAACAACAATATTGAAATATCTATAGAAGGCGGATACATAAAAAATAAAGAAATATTTATAACGCCTGAAGAAGCAAATAGTATGCCTGATCATAAAGTATGTTTATTATGTACCGGTTCACAAGGAGAACCACTTGCTGCTTTGAGTAGAATTGCAAATGGAAATCATAGACAAATAAAATTAAAAGGAAATGATACTGTTATATTTTCTTCTTCTACAATTCCTGGCAATGCTGTAAGTATTTCTAGAACAATCAACAAATTATATTTAAAAGGTGTTAAAGTATATACAAATACATCATTATCAGATGTTCATACATCTGGTCATGCTAGTGAAGAAGAATTAAAATTAATGATAAGATTAATTAAACCTAAATATTTTATGCCTGTTCATGGAGAATATAGAATGCTTAAAAAACACGCAGATATTGGTATTATGTGTGATATTCCAAAGCAAAATACTTTCGTATTAAGTAATGGGGATACTCTAGAACTTAAAAATGGTAAAATAAAAATAGGTGAAAAGATTGAAACAGGAAATTCTTATGTAGATGGTAATAAAATTGGGGATATTAATAATGTTGTAATGAAAGAAAGAAAAGCAATGAGCCAAGATGGTATAGTTATTATTACAATACCGTTAAAAAATAATAAATTAATTAGTAATCCAACTGTTACTACTCGTGGTTTTGTTTTAGTAAATGATAATATGGAATTATTGCATGATATAGAAAATAAAACATTAAATATTATTCAAAATAAAAATACATCAGAATTTAAATCAATAATTATTTCTGAATTATCAGATTATATTTATAATAAAACTGGTAGAAATCCTATAATTTTACCTGTTATCATGGAAATAAAAAACAAAAATACATCAGTTAATTGATGTATTTTTTATATTTAAAATTATTTTTTAAAACAAATGCTTTTGTTTCTAAATCATTTTTTGATAATAATAGTTTATCACCTTTATTTAATTCAAGTAAAATTTTGAGTCTATTTTTAAATGTTTCATTTTTAAATAATTCTGGATATTCATTTAAAATAGCATTCAACGAAAGAAAAAACACTTTATTATTCACCAATTTATGGACTTCTTCTTTAAATGTTTTATCAGATAATCTATCTGAAAACAATTCTAAAAAATTAAAATCTGAACCAATAGATGATATTACAAAATTTTTTAATTGCATAAATTTTTCCATTCTAATTGCACTTTTAATTTCATACCTTTTTATTGTTTCTAAATAATAATATTCATCACTATTTTCCCCATTACTACAATTTAATGCTGATATCATTTTGTTAAACATTTTATAATAATAACTTTTAGTTTCTTTATATTCATATTCTACATTAAATCTAAAATATGAAATTAAGCGGAAAATTCTTTCTTTTGCTTCATCAGTTAAAATATTGTCTTTAGCAAATTCTATTGTTAAATAATTAAATGTTTCAACAAAATCAGGATCCATTATATAATTAACATAATGTTTATTATCAATATCATCAATCATTTTATCATCATGAATAATACTTAAAAATAATTTTAAATATAAATAACTTTTGTATTCGTCAGTCATTTTTTATCACCTCATAAACATCCTTGAAGTTTTTTACTTTAATAAATTTTATATTATTTTTTACTTCTTTTGGTAAATCACTAATATCATTATCATATGGGATTATAATTTTATTAATACCAGATCTTAAGGCACCTAATGATTTTTCTTTTAGACCACCAATTTCTAAAATGTGCCCTCGTAAAGTTATTTCACCAGTCATAGCTAAACTAGAAGGTATCTTTAGTTTTGTTAAACAACTTAATATTGCTAAAGTTAAAGTAATACCTGCACTTGGGCCATCTTTTTTTATAGCTCCTTCTGGAACGTGAATATGAATATCATTTTCAAATAATTTATAATTTATATTATAATACCGATAATTAGCCTTTAAATAACTTAATGCAATATTAGCACTTTCTTTCATAACATCACCTAAGCTACCAGTTAAAATCAGATTTCCTTTTCCTTTATAATAATTAACTTCAATTGGTAATACATCTCCACCATATGGTGTATAAGCAAGGCCATTAACAACTCCAATTTGTTCTTTCTTTTTTTCATTATATTTGTATTTTTCTTTACCTAAATATTTAATTAAATTTTGTTCAGTTATTATAATTTTATTTATTTTTATATTTTTAACAACAATTTGAGTTACTATTTTTCTAACTATTTTATCTAATTGTCTTTCTAATTCTCTTACTCCAGCTTCCTTAGTATAATTTCTTATTATTTTCAAAATAGTATTATTATCAATAGAAACATAATCACTATTTAATCCATTCTTTTTTATTATTTTTGGTATCAAATGTTTAATTGCAATATCTAATTTTTCATATTCTGTATAACCTTGTAAATTAATTATTTCTAACCTATCTTTTAATGGATCAGGAATATTTTCAATATAATTAGCGGTTAAAATAAATAATACATTGGATAAATCAAAATCTTCTTCAATATAATTATCACTAAAATATTTATTTTGTTCTTTATCCAATACATTTAACAAACAACTTGATGGATCACCTTTATAATCACTATTCATTTTATCCACTTCATCAATTAAAAATAATGGATTATTTGACTTAGCTTTTTTTATAGATGTTATTATTCTACCTGGACCTGCACCAACATAAGTTCTTCTATGACCAATTATTTCTGATTCATCTCTAAGCCCACCTACTGATATTTGAACAAAATTACGATTTATTGCTTTAGCAATCGACATAGCTAAAGTTGTTTTACCTACTCCTGGAGGTCCAACCAAACATATAATTGAACCATTTTGATTATTGCTCATTTTCTTTACAGCTAAATATTCTATAATTCTATCCTTTACTTCCTTTAAGCCAAAATGTGATTCATCTAATGATTTTTTTACTTGTTTTAAATTTTCATTATCCATAGTATAATTATTCCATGGTAAACATAACAACCATTCAATATAATCTCTTATAATGTTGATTTCTGGTGACATACTTACACATGATTCATATCTATTCATTTCATAAGTTAATTTATCTTTTATTTTTTTAGGGCAATCTAGATCATTAATTCTCTTTTTTAATTTATCTATTTCACTTTCTTTAGAAGAATCACCAAGCTCTTCTTTTAAAAATTTCATTTTTTCACGTAATAAAAATTCTTTTTGACTTTCATCCATTTCTTTTTTTACTTTTAAATCTAAATTACGTTCTATTTTAAATTTTTCTTGTTCATCATAAATGTCTTTTAATAACATTTCTGCTCTACTTAACGAATTTGTGTTATTTAGATATTCTAATAGTCTTTCTTTATCATTAGTTATATTAGAAACTACTAAATCAGTAAATTTATCTAGATTTGTCTCTTTTTCTACTATGTTCAAAAAACTATTACTTATATATGGAACAATTTGAACAATTTTTTTTAATTCTTTTTTTAATTTATTTATTATTAATATTTCATTATCAATTTTTTGTGGTTCTATTTCACTTACAATAGATTCTAAAGGTTCATCCGTATCCATATTCAAAAATTCAATAACATTTACTCTTCTTATTCCTCTTAAATCAACACGAGTATTACCATTTGGTAATTGTAAAATATTTTCTAACTTTGATAAAACTCCGATTTTTGTTTTATTTTTTTTATATTCACTTATTACTAATATATAATTATCATGAAATGACAAAGACATTTCAATAACATTATTATTAGATTTTTTATTATCAAATTCTAACTTTAAAGTATTATTAGGTAATAATACAATACCATTTAAAAGGATTACAGGTAAATTAAATTTTTTCATTTGAATCACGTCCTTTAAAACTGTTTATTATTATAGCACAAAAAAAGAATTATTCATCCAAAAATTCTTCTAAATTTACTATATTATAATCTCTTGAATTAATATATTCAATTATTAATGGTAATTGATTTTTTACTTCATCATTTATTTTTAAAGATATTATACTCCCTTTTTTTAAATTATTTTTAATTGTTATTAAAGGATTATTTTTTACAATTATATTTGGTTTAATAGTATAACTTTTATTATTTTTACAAATATTTAAATTTTTATCATTTTCTACCTCAGCATAACAATAAGTATCATTTTGATTTCCTATTTTGGTGACGATTGTATTCATCCAATTAATCCCACTTACATCGTAATTATAATTATATCCTAATGAGCCTATGATATAATCATTTTCAATTAAATCGATAATTTTATTATTGTTGTTTTCAAACCAATTTCCATCAACAAAAAAATTTGCTTTAATTTCATATTCATCTAGTATATTTAATATTGAATCTATTTTATTGTTTTCTTCAACTAAAAAAATAATACTAACTTCATTTTTAATTCCTCCCACTATATATTTATCATAATTATTAGCAACACTTATATCAGGCTTTACTTTTTCATAAACCAACAAATTTGAATTAAATTGATTCAATTTTTTCATTTTACTATAACTTTCATCTATATCAATTTGGCTACCAGATACTCCAGCAACAATAGTATTATCTTTTATAGTAGCATTAATTGGATCTTTTTTATATTGAGTAGAAACTTCTTTTATTTGAGATAAAAGGTCATCATTTTCTTTTATAACCATTGATATTTTACTAGTATAAGTGAAAGTAAAAAGCATTAAAGATAAAAATCCTATTATTTCAAATATTTTTTTCATATACTCACCTATTTAAATATATGTTATATATAACATTTTTTTCTATATTTCATAAAATAATTTGAAAGGAGATTTACTATGTACTATCAAAATATTCCAACAAATTTTAAAGGACAATATAATAATGATGAAAGATTTGGAGGTTTCGTTTTCCCATTTTTATTAGGAGGGGTAACAGGAGCTGCGTTAGCTCCAAACTTCTGGCGTCCACCTTATAGACCACCATACCCTTATCCATATCAACCATATCCTTACTATGGACCATATTATAGATAAAAAAATAGTAGATTAATTTCTACTATTTTGCTTCTTCTTGGGCTCTAGTTTCTCTAATTACTATAACTTTAATAGTACCAGGATATTGTAATGTATCTTCAATTTTATTTTTAATATCACGGGCTATCTTATAGCTTAAAGCATCATCTACTTCTTCTGGTTTAACGATTACTCTTAATTCTCTACCTGCTTGCATTGCATATGATTTTTCAACACCAGGAACTTCATTTCCAATACTTTCTAATTCTTGTAATCTTTGAACATAATTTTCTAACGAATCATTTCTAGCACCAGGTCTTGATGCAGATAAAGCATCTGCTATAGAGACTAATACTGAAATAACATTATTGGCTTCTTTATCACCATGATGTGATTCTATAGCATTTATTACAATATCATTCTCTTTATATTTTTTAGCTAAAGAAGATCCTATATCAACATGAGAACCTTCAACTTCATGATCAATTGACTTACCAATATCATGAAATAATCCAGCTCTTTTAGCTAAAGCTACATTTTCCCCTAATTCACCAGCCATAATACCAGCTAGATGTGCAACTTCAATAGAATGTTTTAAAGCATTTTGTCCAAAGCTAGTTCTAAAATGAAGCTTTCCAAGTAATTCTTGTAATTCAGGATCAACTTTAGTAATACCCAATTCAAATAAAGCTTCTTCTCCATACTCTAATAGTTTTAATTTCATTTCTTTTACTGATTTATCATATAGTTCTTCAATTCTACCAGGATGGATTCTTCCATCTTTTATTAGTGCTTCAATTGTAACTCTAGCAATTTCCCTTCTATATGGATCAAAGCTAGATAACACAATTGCTTCTGGTGTATCATCAATAATCAAATCAACGCCAGTTACTGCTTCGATAGATCTAATATTTCTACCTTCTCTACCAATTAATCTACCTTTCATATCATCATTTGGCAAATTTACAACAGTTACTGTTTGATCACTTGCTACATCACCAGCATACTTTTGCATTACATTTACTAACATGTTTTTAGCCTTTTTATCTACTTCTAATTTAGCTTCTACTTCCCTATCTTTAATATAAGCAGAAATTTCTAAATTCATCATTTCTTCTACTTTCTTTAAAACTAAATCTCTAGCCTCATTTTTTGAATAACCAGCTATTTTTTCCAACAATTCAACTTGTTGTTTTTTGATATCCTCCACTTTATCTTGTTCTTTTAAAACTTCTTTTTGTTTATTTACTAAATTATTTTCTCTTTCTTCTAATAATTGCTCTCTATTTTGTAGTGTTTGATCTCTTTTATCAATATTACTTTCTCTTAATAGCAATCTTTCTTCAGATTCTTTTATTTCATTTTTCTTTTCTTTAATTTCTTTTTCTGTTTCTAATTTTATTTTGTGAGCTTCTTCTTTAGCTTCTAATAAGCCATTTCTCTTAATTTTATCTGCTTCTTTATTCGCTTTATCAATAATTGATTCGGCTTTTTTATTAGATAAATTGTTTTTTATATAATTTAGTATAATCATTAAAATGATTCCGATAAAAAGTCCTAATACAATAAATAAAATGGATAGTATTACATCATTCATATATTACCTCCACTTTCTAGAGTACTAAACTCTACTATTATTGTAATATTTAAACTATGATAAGTCAAGAAATTGTAGATTTTTTTTAAAATTTATTGTATAATTATTTTTAGAATAAAAGGGTGATATAATGTTAGGAAAAATAATTTATATAAGTAATAACAATGCTCATGTACAAATTCCAAGCAATGTTAAAATACCAACTAGTTTGATGAATATGCATGTTATATTTGAAGACGTAAACAAAAAGGTTCTAGGTGAAATTGACGATATTGATGGTTCTTTAATTAAAATTAGATTTCTAGGAGAAATTGTGGATAATAAATTCATTGGTGGCGTTATAAGAAAACCTACTATGGACGCAAAAGTGAGAATGATTAATGCCGAAGAATTAAAAATAATAATTGGTCAAAATAGTAAAGAAACATTTATGTTGGGAACTAGTGCTTTATATGATAATTATCCAATAATGGTAAACATTAATGATTTGTTTTCTAACCATTTAGCTATATTTGGTAATAGTGGTTCTGGTAAATCTTGTGGAGTTGCTAGAATGCTGCAAAATATATTTACTAATAAAAACTTTCAACCATATAAGGCAAATATATTTATATTTGATGCTTATGGAGAATACCACAATGCATTTTCTAATTTTAGTCAAATAAACCCAAATTATCAATTTAAATATTATACAACTAATAAAAATGATTTAAATGGACAACCTTTATTAATTCCTCTTTGGTTATTAGATAATGATGATTTCGCAATATTATTGAATGCAACTAGTCATTCACAACTTCCAATAATAGAGCGAATGGTTAAATTAGTTAAAATTTTTTCTTCTAGCGATGAAATGGCATTAAAATATAAAAATCACTTAATTGCTAAAGCTATACTATCAATTTTATATTCAAATCAAAACGCTAGTAGTAAAAGAAATGATGTTTTTTCTATATTTAATTCTTGTCAAACTCCTCAATTTAATCCTAACGCTATAGTTAAAGGTGCTGGATATACAAGAAAATTTATTGATTGCTTTTTAATAAATGATAAAGATAACTTTTCAGAAAGTGTTTTATTATCTGAATATGTTACAAGTTTTATCGATGAAGATTTAGAGCATTATGAAGAAAAAAATACAAATTTTTTTACATTAGAAGATTTGGAAAAAGCTTTAAATTTTACTTTAATATCTGAAGGATTACTAAGAAATGAAAAAGCATACAATGATGCTATCACTTTAAAAGTAAGATTACATTCTATCTTGATAAGTGAATATTCTAAATACTTTGCTGTAACTAATTTTATTACAAAAGATCAATATATTGCTAGTTTAGTAAGTAAAAATAATAGAAAAGCTCAAATAATTAATTTTAATTTAGAAGATGTAGAAGACTGGTTTGCTAAATTTGTAACTAAAACATTTGCTAAATTGTTATTTAATTATGTTAAAAATTTACCAAATAGAGCATCATTACCTTTCCATATTTTTTTAGAAGAAGCTCATAGATATGTACAAAAAGATAATGATACATCTTTAATAGGATATAACATATTTGATAGAGTTGCTAAAGAAGGAAGAAAATATGGACTTATTTTAGATTTAATTTCTCAACGACCAGTAGAATTATCAGATACTGTTATATCTCAAATGAGTAATTTTCTAATATTTAAAATTACACACCCATTAGATGTAGAATATATACAAAAAATGTTACCAAATATAAGTTTAGATATAATTGAAAAACAAAAAAGCTTACAATCAGGAACTTGTATGGCATTTGGTAAAGCTTTTAATATTCCAATGATAGTAAAAATGCAAATGCCAAATCCAATGCCTCAAAGCACAAATTGTGATATTTTAAAAACATGGTAAAAGAACATCATTTGATGTTCTTTTCTGTTTCTTTTTTTAAACCATAATGTACCCTAACTTTATCCTCAATTTCATCAGATAGTTTTTTATTTTTCTTTAACATTTCTTTAACATTTTCTTTACCTTGGCCAATTTTTTCTCCATTATATGAATACCATGCACCACTTTTTTCAATGATGTTTGCATCACTTGCTAAATCAATCAATTCTCCTTCATGCGAAACACCTTCACCATACATTATATCAACAGTACATGATTTAAAAGGTGGAGCCATTTTATTTTTAACTACTTTAATAGTAGTCTTATTCCCAACAATATCTGTTCCTAATTTTAATTGTTCTGCTCTTCTTATTTCTAATCTTATTGAAGAATAAAACTTTAGAGCTCTACCACCAGGTGTAACTTCAGGATTTCCAAACATTACACCTACTTTTTCTCTTAATTGATTTATAAAAATAGCAACTGTATTTGTTTTATTTATAACTCCAGCTAATTTTCTTAAAGCTTGACTCATAAGTCTAGCTTGTAATCCAACATGAGAATCTCCCATTTCACCTTCAATTTCTGCTTGTGGAACTAAAGCAGCAACAGAATCTATTACGATAACACTAATAGCGCCACTTCTTACCAATGCTTCACAAATTTCTAAAGCTTGTTCACCATTATCAGGTTGTGATAATAATAAATCATCTATATTAACACCTAATTTTTCTGCATATTGTGGGTCTAATGAATTTTCTGCATCAATGAAAGCTACTCTTCCACCTAATTTTTGAGCTTCAGCTATAGCGTGTAAAGCAAAAGTTGTTTTACCACTTGATTCTGGACCATAAATTTCAATAATTCTTCCTTTAGGATAACCACCTATTCCTAATATCATATCCAAAGCAATAGAACCACTGGGAATGACGTCAATTTGTCTTTTTTCGTTAGAGCCTAATTTCATAATTGAACCTTTCCCAAACTGTTTTTCTATATCTTGTAAAACTTGATCTAATGTTTTGTCATTACTTTTTGTCATAATTCCTCCTAATTTTAACTCCTACATTCACATTATAAACGAAAAAAAAACAAAAGTCAATATAAATACGAACAAATTTTTGTATTTATATTTAAAAAAAATAATTTAACTTAAAATTATTTTTTTATTTATTTGATAATATTGTATCCCAGAATAAACACTTAAAACTGTTGCAATTATAAGTAAAGCATCAGAAACTTTTATATTATATAATTCAAAAGGCAAGTTATTAAATAAAGTTAATATAATGCCTAACATTAAACACGCAGTTTTAAGCTTTCCAGACTTAATTGCTGCAACAACTTCTTTTTTACTTCCAACAATCATCTTGATAATATCTACAACAGTATCTCTAGCTACCACAATAACAGGAATTATAGGATGAATTAATCCTTGGCTAGCTAAAATTATCAAAACTGAATTTACTAAAAATTTATCGGCTATTGCATCTAACATTTTCCCTAAGTCAGAAATCATGTTATACTTTCTTGCAATATAACCATCTAAAAAATCTGTTATTGAAGCTAAAATAAATAATACACCCGCTATAAAATATTTAATATCAACAACTATTAATTCATTTATAAATAGTTTTGTTGCTGTTAAACCAACAGAATCAAAAGGAAATAACAATATTATTATTATTAAAATTGTAATAAATATTCTTAAAGAAGTTATTTTATTTGGTAAGTTCATATGTTCCTCCATAGACTAAATTATCTTCAGTTTCATTGTCATTTAAAATTGTATAAAGTAAAACACAAATTGTAATTAATAAAACAACTATTGCTATATATATAAAATTTTGATAAATCTTTTCACTTTTTCTTTCTATTGTATATGGTGATTTAATTTTATCTTCATTTTTTATTTTTTTTTCTCTTTTTATATCATCTAATGATATTTTAGAAGTATAATCAAATAAATATTCATTAAAATCATCAATAATTTGTTCTTTATTTAAACCTAAATATTTAGCATAATCTCTTATAAAATACTTTAAATTAAACACATCTTGAAATTGTTCGACTTCACCATTTTCAATATTTATTATTTGAGAAGCATCGATTTTTAAATCTTCGGCAGCTTCTTCAATAGAAATACCGATATTTTCTCTTGCCTCTTTTAGCTTTTCTCCTATTTCCTTCATATTCACCTCATAATAAAAAAAATAATACTTATAAGCCATGTTCTGTACTCAAAATAGAGCGACAAACATCTATCTACCAATAAATTGGTTCTAAAGTAAGTTGAATTCCCTACTTTAAACTCCCCTACCATAATTTGGGTTTCTTGCTTGTGGGGTTTACCGCGTTTCATTCTTCTATTACTAGAAGCATCGTTTCTGTGGCACTTTATATCTAATCTAATCCTTATAGGACTATTTCGATGCCGTTAGGTTAAAACCTACCATAGGTTATTTTTTCCCTATGCACAATCACTACTACCATCTCAGGATAGTGCAAGCATGGACTTTCCTCTACATCAAATGCAGCGTTTGTCAAGTATTATTCTTTACCATATATAATTTTTTCTAAATTAGATAATCTTTTTAAAACATCAACACTATTACTTCCAGTATCATTATCAGCGCTTTCTTTTAGAATATCCAATTTCATTTTTAAACTTCTAATTTCTTGTTTTAATTTCATATTATCATTAGTTAAGTCCTTAATTTCATCAGATAATTCTTTGTTTATTGATATAAACTCTTCATAATCGCGCATAATTATGTCTAAAAATTTATCAACTTCTTGAGGACGATACCCCCTTGTATCTAGCTTAAATTCTTTTTCATAAATATCTTTTACAGTTAATACAACCCTATCTTGATACACTAATATCACCCATATAAATTATATAACAAAAAAAGATAATTTGTCAATAAAATTATCTTCCCATATTTTTAAAGTAAGTTGCTAACTTAATGTATTTTATATCTTCAATCATGTTATTAAAAATTTCTTCTATATGATCCATGTTATCACCTATTTTTATTAAATCATATATATGTAAATATTGCATTAAATTCGACAAAACATGTCAAAATTAGTTTAAATTATTTTTGTTATATAGTATAATAATAATGGTGATGATATGAATTACCCAAATGGGATAAAAAGAAATTTTAAAATAAGTAATAGTAATAGAGGTATGAATTTAGAAAATGATATTAATGATTCAAATGTATATTACAGAAAAAATGAAATTGCAGTAATATATAAAAAACCTACCCCAATTACAATAAATAAAGTTGATTATAAAAATAGAAAAGACGCCGTTATAACAGAAGCACACTTTATAATTCCATCAACAACAGATTATAACGGGATCTATAAAGGTAACTATGTTGATTTCGAAGCGAAAGAAACAAAAAAAGATTATTTCCCTTTAGCCAATATTCATAATCATCAAATTGAACATTTAAAAAAGATTAAAAATTGTGGTGGAATTGGATTTATAATTGTTAGATTCACTCATAATAATGAAACATATTTGTTAGAAATTGACAAATTGTTAAATTTTTTAGATAATAGTAAACGTAAATCTATTCCAAAAGAATATTTTGTAGAAAATGGATATTTAATAAAACAAGGATATAATCCATGCTTAGATTATTTAAGTGTTATAGATAAAATAAGGAGAGATGAAAATGAAAAAAATTTGGAAGAAAAATAAAAAAATAATTATTGCAGCATTTATTAGCTTAATTATTTTAATTGTAGGAACATTTTTAATAAGTTTTATTCCAACTATATTGTTAATGCTATTTATTGGAATGATATATTTTCTTACAACTAAAAAAAAGAAGAAGAAATTAAATAAAATAGAAATATTTAAATCATTTATGATTTTCTGTTTTTCTTTTGCTATATTTTGTTTGATTTTAGGAATATCTTTTGGTGCTTATATAGTTGCCACAGCTCCTTCGTTTACAGAAGAAAAATTATATAATAAAGATGCTACTATTTTATATTTATCAAATGGTGAAGAATTTGCCAAAATTGGTGATGAAATGCGCCAAAAAGTTACATATGATGAATTATCACAATCTTTAATTGATGCTATTATTGCTACTGAAGATTCAAGATTTTTTCAACATAGTGGCGTTGATTTGCCTAGATTTTTAAAAGCATCATTTTCTCAACTTTTAGGTAAAGGTGGCGGTGGTGCTTCTACCCTTACTATGCAAGTTTCTAAGAATACTCAAACATCAACTGAAGATGAAGGACTTGCAGGTATAATTCGTAAATTTACTGATATTTATATGTCTGTATTTAAAATCGAAACGAAATATACTAAAGAAGAAATTATAGAATTTTATGTTAATTCAAATAACTTAGGTGGATCTAATCGTGGTGTAGAACAAGCTAGTCAAGATTATTTTGGAAAAAGTGCAAGTGAATTAAATGTTGCTGAAGCAGCTATGATTGCTGGATTATTTCAGGCACCTGGTGCATATTATCCTTATTTATATCCAGAAGCTTGTGAAGAAAGAAGATTAACTGTATTAAGTTTAATGTTAAGACATGGATATATTAATGAAGAAGAATATAATATTGCTAAAGAATTAACTGTTGATAAATTATTAGTAAAAAAAGAAGAAGAAACTTCTACTAATACATATCAAGATTTCATTGATACTGTAGTGGAAGAAGTTATAGATAGAACTGGAAACAATCCATATGAAGTTCCTATGAAAATTTATACTACAATGGATAAATCTATGCAAGAAACTATGGCAGGAGTAATGAATGGAACACTTTATGAATGGAAAGATGAGTATGTTCAAGGATCATCAATTGTATTAGATGTTAATACAGGTGAAATCAAAGCTGTAGGTGGTGGAAGAAACAGAGTTGTTAGAGGAAAAAATTTAGCTACAGATTTAACTAGACAAATTGGTTCAACTGCTAAACCACTTTATGATTATGGACCTGGAATACAGTATAATAACTGGTCAACTTATACTCCATTTACTGACGAACCATATTCTTATACTGGAGGAATTGAACTTAGAAACTGGGATAATAAATACTATTATTTCCAAACATTACACGAAGCATTAAAACACTCAAGAAATATTCCAGCTTTAAAAGCATTTCAACAAAACAATTCAAATAATATTAAAGAATTTGTAACAAATTTAGGACTTTCACCAGAAGATTTTTTACACGAAGCTCACTCATTAGGTGGATATAATGGTGAATCACCACTTACTTTAGCTGCTGCTTACTCTGCCTTTTCTAATGGTGGATATTATATTGAACCACATAGTTTCACTAAGCTTGAATATACTGAAACTAATGAAACATATGAAGTAAAACCGATTACTAAAAGAGCAATGAGTGAAGAAACTGCTTATATGATAACAAAAATTCTAGAAGATACCGCAGGTTATGCAGTTGGTTTAAGTGTTAATGGTGTTAATTATGCAGCTAAAACTGGTACTACTAATTTAAGTTATGAAGATATTAAAGCGCATGATTTACCAAGTAATGCAATAAGTGATAGATGGGTTGCTAGTTTCAATGATTCTTATGCTATTGCTGTTTGGTATGGTTATGAATATTTAGAAAAAGAGCATTGTTTAACTTTCAGTGATTACTCTGTAAAAAGAATTTTCCAAGCAATTGCTAAATCTGTTTATACAGAAAATTCCAGTTGGGAACAACCTAGTGGAGTTGTAAAATTAGAAGTTGAATATGGTCTTCCAAATGCAATGTTACCTAGTGAATACACTCCAAAATCACAAAGATACACTGCATACTTTAAAAAAGGATTTGAACCAACAAAAACTTCTACTAGATTTAGTCAATTAGAAAATGTAACAAATCTAAACTATAGCAACAATACATTATCTTGGGATGCTATTAAAACACCTGATTTCTTAGATACTAATTATCTAAATGAAATGTATTCTAAATTATATACTGATGAAGAAACAAGACAAAAACAGATAAATGAACATCTAGATTATAATAATAAAAATATTGGTTCTGTTGTTTATGATATATATATAAAAGATAGTACCGGAAATTTAAAATTAATCTCAACAACAAGTAATACAAATTTTGTTTATCCAGTAACAGAGACGACTACATTTGTAGTAAAAACAAGTTATAGTATTTTTAAAAATAATGCTAGTAGTGGTTTAGAATTTACAGTAGAAAACAATAATGGCTCAGTAATAAGTACTCAAATAAATGGGAATTCAACAATTACATTAAGTATTGGCGATGAATATATCGAACCAGAAAAACCAATTATAGTACTATCTAATGGAATAAATGATATTACAAATTTAGCAACTATAACTTGTAGTGTAATGAGAAATTCAGATAACCAAGTATTTAATAGCACATCTTATATACAAACAAATAAGAAAGAGACATATACTATTACATATCATATTAAATACGGAAGTTTTACAGATACACAAATAAAATTAGTACAAATAAAATAGAAGGATTATCCTTCTTTTTTACATATATTTTTTAATTTGCAATTTTCACAATTTGGATTTTTCGCTTTACAATAGTATCTTCCAAATAAAACTAATTGATGATGTAATCTACACAAATCATAACCTTTAAAAAATTTGTTTAATTTCTTTTCTACCTTATAAACATCATCACTTTTTTTAGCAATTCCTAATCGTATACTTACTCTATAAACATGTGTATCCACAGCAATGCACTCTACATTATATATATTACTTAAAACAACATTAGTGGTTTTTCTTCCAACACCAGGTAAGCTTTCTAAAAATAGTCTATCATTTGGTACAATATCATTTTTTTCTTTTAATTTATTAGCAATTTCAACAATATTTTTAGCTTTTTTATTGTAAGTTCCAATTGGTTTAATAATATTTATAATATCATTAATATCAGCTTTCCTTAAAGACTCTAAACTATTATATTTTTTAAATAATATACTTGTTACCATATTAACTCTTTTATCTGTTGTTTGAGCGCTCAACATTGTAGCAATTAATAATTCGTAATCTTTATTGTAATTTAATTCACATTTTGGATTAGGTATTAATTCATCTAAGTATTTAACTATCTCGTTCATTTAACCAATCATAATCAAATAATTTTTTATTTGATTTTTTACTTTCATAATTTTTTTTGTCTTTTATTATGTCTTCCTTTGATTTAATACCTTTTTTACTCCAATCTCTAATTATTTTATCTATATATCTTAAATTAGTAACATTATTAAAAACTGCTTCTTTTAAAGCGAGCAAAATTAATTTATCATCAAAATCTTTTTGCCAATCGGTTATTATTTCATAATCCATTGGTGATAAAGTTCGCCCAAACTCTTTTTCAAAAACATCAAACAAATTACTGCTTTCTTTTGTTTTATCATTTACAATTACAAAAGCTAATTTATTGTATAATTCATCTAAATTAATTATTTCTTCTCTTACACTTTTATTTATAATATCAATCTTTATAATATTCTTTTCAATCAAACTATTAAATATTTCCATTACCTCATTTAATTTGAAATTTAGGTCTTTAGCAATTTGTTTTGGATTAAAAACATCTGTTGTATTAATTAAATAAATTAATAAAATAAGTTCTGAATCAGATATATTTAATTTTCTATAATTTTTAATTAAAATTTCAGGAATATAAAATGGTTTAGTTTTTAATAATTTTATAACCTTATCCAACATATAAAATTCCCCCATCACTAATAATTTTTACATAACTCATCTAAATCTTTTAACATTCTATCTACATCATCGAAATTTTTTGGTCTTGCTCCACAAGCATACATATGACCCCCACCATTATAATCGGTAAGTAACTCGTTTATAATTGGACCTTTTGATCTTATAGAACATTTTATATAATTATTTCCTTTATCTTCACTGCAAAGAGCAATAACTTTTACCTCTTGAATATTATTCAAATTTTCAATTAAATTTCCAGCAGTAGAAGGATCAACTTCATAATTTTTTAATATTTCATCCGTAATCTTTAAATATCCTAAGCCATTTTCAGTAATTATCAAATTAGACGCTATATAACCCAAAAATTTTATTTCTTTAAATGGCCTATTATAAAGATTAGGATATAGTTGTGTGAAATTTAAATCTGTTTTCTTTATTAACCATGATACTAACTCAAATGTCTTAAAAGATGTATAACTATATAAAAATCTATTAGTATCAGCAACTACACCAATAAATAATTTTGAAGCTATTGTATCATTTATTTTCATATTATTAATTTTTATTAATTCAATTATTAATTGACTTGCACTACTAGCATTATCATCTATAAGTTCAATATCTGCATATTTCTCCATAAATGGATGATGATCGATTTTTATTACAAAACCAAATTTACTTACATCAATACCATCTATTCTTTTTTTATCAGGTGTATCAGTAACTATCAATAAACTATTGTTAAAATTTATTTCATCTAATTTATCAGTATTTCCAATATATTTAAATCTACTAGCAGGAGAACCTACTGTATAAACTTTTTTATTTGGAAAATTATATAATATTGCTTCTTTTAAACCTATTGTACTACCTAAAGCATCAGGATCAGATCCTATATGCCTAGCAATAACTATTGTATCATATTTTTTTATCATCTTATATATTTTTTTAAACAACATAATATCACACTTTCTACTGCAACAATTATACTATATTTAATAGATTATGTCTAGAAAAAAAAGAAGGATTATCCTTCAATAAATTTATATGTATCGCGTGCCATCATAACTTCTTCATCTGTTGGTATTACATAGCATGGAATACTTGAATCATTTGTTGTTATTAATTTTTCTTCTCCTCTAATATTATTAGCTTCTTCATCTAATTTAATACCTAACACTTTTAAGGAATCAATAATATGTTTTCTAGTTGAAATGCTATTTTCTCCTATTCCCGCAGTAAATGCAATTGCATCTACACCATTTAATAAAACATAATATTTAGCTATATAATCAACAACTTTTCTAACAAACATTTTTTGCGCTAAAATGCATCTTTCATTGCCTTCTTTAATTCCAGATTCAATATCTCTTGAATCACTACTTACACCACTAATACCTAATAGGCCACTTTGTTTATTTATTACATTATCTAATTCTTGATAAGTAAGATTAGTTTTTTGCATCATATAAGGAACTATACTTACATCTATATCTCCACATCTTGTTCCCATAATAATACCAGCATTAGGAGTAAATCCCATTGATGTATCAACACATTTACCATTATTAATTGCAGTAATACTTCCACCATTGCCTAAATGACAAACGATTACTTTAATATCTTCTTTATTCAATATCTTTGATAATCTACCTGCAACATATTTATGACTAGTTCCATGAGCTCCATATTTTCTTACTTGATAATCAGTATACCAATTGTATGGAAGTGCATAAAGATATGTTTCCTTTTCCATTGTTTGATGGAAAGATGTATCAAAAACTGCAACAGCAACTGCATCTGGAATTATTTCTTTAAAAGCTTTTATCCCAATTACTGCAGCTGGATTATGTAATGGAGCTAAAGCACTTAATTCAGAAATTGTTTCTATAACTTTATCATCAATTACAACTGAACTTTCAAATTTATCTGCTCCTTGTACTATTCTATGCCCAATTCCTTTTATTTCATCTAAAGAATTTATTACTTTATTTTCAATTAACTCATTTACTAATAATTTAACTGCTTCTTTATGAGTTGGTAATAAAGCATTTTTAGATGTTTTATTACCATTAATTTTAATAGTATACATACTATTTTCTATACCGATTCTTTCAAAGACACCTGATATTAATACTTTTTCTTCTGGCATTTCATACATTTGAAATTTTAATGATGAACTACCTGCATTTACAGATAATATTTTCATATTTTCCTCCTTATATATCATA
>ERZ1643251.2386-NODE-2386-length-19235-cov-14.632430_pt1 | contig 19235 bp, 21 predicted proteins | sample MGYA00579261_ERZ1643251 | MGnify/ENA primary metagenome ERZ1643251 (study PRJEB29033, sample SAMEA4952267) | chicken gut metagenome | biome: Broiler Chicken; feature: Gastrointestinal Tract; material: Caecum | place: Ireland | collected 2018 | study: Broiler...
CTTGTAGCGATACAGGAGTCTCCGCAGGGAAAAGCCGTGACGCTCAGAATGGATATAGACCCGTCAAAGACCGGATGCAAGGCAATGCTCATCGGAACTGGTAAAACAGTGACCGATGATAAAGGAAGAACTTTCAACTTACTCCTCGGTATAGAATTCGGAAGCGGTATACGCCTGAACCCTACGGCGAATCCATTGGCTTCGGAATTTGGGATGGGAGTTGGAACATTCCCAGGACAAAAACATGCGCTAGAACCCGGAGGCTGGATGTATCTGGACAAGGATGGAAACTGGAAACACAGCTATGGCGTTAAGGCTACGATGCCTTTTTACAAGGCAATGACCGAGATACAAAGGAATGTTAATGATGTAGTAAAGGATGTGTTCAAATGACAGTTCTTGAAATCATAAATACTATTTATGCGGCATGGGGGAAAGCTATTTCAAAAACCGCCGTCAAGGATAATTATTCCATGGAAAACAGCACGGTTGTAGCGCAAATTCCAGCAGCGACACTTTATTTTACAGGGCTTCCCACAACGGATTCTGACCTTGAAGGGAACGAAGCATCCGTAACACCTACAGCACAAGTGGACATTTACACAAAAGGGCAGAGGGCATTAACACAGGCATACGAGATTGATGCAGTAAGTCATAGTGTTTTAAATGGTATATATGGATTTAGACGATCATATGGCCCTGAATTGATACAATCCACAGACCCCTCAATTAAACGACTTACGAGTAGATATACAAGACTGGTTGGCCTTGAAGATAAGCTTGCAGAATAAGACAACACCGGGGAAACCCGTTGTTATATAGAAACTGTCAACTAAGAGCTGAAAGGCTCTTATTTTTATGCGAGAAAGGAGAGCAGAGTATGGATTTTACAGGCGTAGCAAGCGTTATCGGAATCACCGTGATTTGCTATCTTGTCGGCGTGATTGCAAAAGCAACAGCCATTGATAACAAATGGATTCCGGTCATTGTTGGCGTAGCCGGTGCCGCTCTTGGCGTTGTGGGAATGTACGTTATCGCTGACTTCCCGGCGACTGATGTAATCAACGCCCTTGCGGTTGGTATTGTATCCGGACTTGCGTCTACAGGTGCAAATCAGATCACTAAGATTTCCACGAAAAAGGAAGGAGCGTGATCCCCTACATCTCCCGGACGCAGGGTTAGAGTGTCGATAAAACTGGCTGTCGGACAGGCGGCCATTGACCTAAAAAAGTTATAGGTAGAAAGGAGAAATAACATGGCAGGAGAAATTGCTGGAATCAGTACCCTTGGTTCGTTGACGGGGTATGCGGTAGAGACTACGGCAGGAACAAAGCCGACAAAATTCAAAATGCTGCACAGAATCAACGCTTCTGACGAAATCGCAATCGAAACAGAAACGATTGACGCTTCCGCACTGGAAGATATGATTGAGCGGACAATCGCAGGACGTGGTTCAACCGGTGGAACTTTTGGCGTTACAGTAAATGTTACAGACGAAACAATAACGGAATGGGAAAATCTTATCGAGGAGTATGAAACTGCGAAAGCAGGTGGGAAAGCGATGTGGTACGAAGAATATTTCCCTTCTCTTTCGAAAGCATTTTTCACAAAAGTTGAACCTCCTACTGTAATCCCTAAACCGGCACGTGAACAGAATGGCCTTTTAACAGTTACCATGACTATGACTATCAACGAATATGTTGGCCCGGATACCGCTGTCGTTCCCACAGATGGCGGAGAATGACTGAAAGACACATCAAATGAATATATAACAGATTACGATTTTCAAAAAATATACACATTTCGAAAACGGTAAATAAACGGGAGGAATTATTATGTATAAAGTTTTAAACATTGACGGACAGGAATATAAGCTTGAATACAGCATTGAAGCGTCTCTTTACGCAGATTGCGTGTCAAACCTTACATGTTTAATGGCAGATATTGGCATGGCGGAAGACAACAAGGATGTGAAAGGAATTTTACACGGAATGTCAAACGTTCCGCAGACTACCCTTGTTCTGTTTTACGCAGGACTTATGGAGGCACACGGAAGACATTCAAACGGAGATGGTCGAGTTCCTGATCTGGAAACAGCAAAGCGTTTAATCGCAAAATACATTAAGGAAAAAGCGGATACGGAAGATGGAAATTTCTATTCCATTATGGAAATGTGCATTAACCAGATGACTGAAGACGGTTTTTTCAAACTGGTAGGTCTGGATCGGGTGATTCAGGCCGGAAAAGCGAAAACGAGGAAAGTTCCGCAGGATCACAAAAAAGCTTCCGCGAAATAGTTCTTAATGATATTTATCCAGTTGCCATTCGAGCAGGTATGACGAAAAGAGAATTCTTTCACTCTACTATGAGCGATATAAACATTCGAATAGAATCATACGGGAAAGAACGAGAGGATAAAATAAAGTCATTAGAATATCTGGCGTGGCTGACGGGAATGTATGTTACGCACTCCATAGCAGTATCTTTTAACAAACATGCGAAATATCCCGAAAGTCCTATAAAGGTAAACGAAAAAGATATAAAGCAAGTGGCAAAGGCAACTGGAAAAACAGAGGAAGAACTCAGACAAGAAGAGGTTTATATGTCATTGCTTGTAAAGCAAGCAAATGCCAATATTGCAAAAGCAAGAAAAGAAAGAGAAAAAACACAGGGCGAACAGGTGTCATAGCTTGTTCGCTTTTTCCCGGCTATCTATTAGCTGATAGTCGCTAACCTCACAAAGTTAGGAGGTGGAACAATGGCAGAAGGAACAGTTGACAATTTAAATATACAGGTGTCAGCAGATGCAGAAAAGGCGTCAAGGTCTCTGAATAATTTAGCGAATACACTTACAAAAGTAAATAAATCATTCGCTGGAATGAATACAAAAAATGTTAGTGCATTTTCGGCAAATGTAAACAAACTTGCAACTTCTCTGAAAGCATTGAACGGAATAAAAGTGTCTATTCCGAGCATTTCTGGAATATCAAGAGAACTTAATTCTTTAAGCAAAATTGATTTTTCAAAACTTAATTCAGCAGGAAAACCAATAAGAGAATTGTCGAGTGCGTTAGGGTATCTAAGAGGAATGGGAGATATTTCCGTTCCAAAAATAGGGGCTAAAAATATTAACTCCATTGTAAGCGCTATAAATAAGCTAAAAGACATAGATGCCAAAAATCTTCCTTATGTTGCGGATGGTTTGAATAAGGTTTCTGCATCGTTTCAGACGCTATCTACGCTGAAATTTAATGATTCTGGTCTGAATAAAACTATAAATGCGTTAAATAGATTAATCCAGGTTAATTTGAATAATTTCAATGCGGAAGATTTTAGGAAGATTACAGAATCAATTTCTGTATTAGGAAATATGCCGGATGTATCGAGCGGAGTCAATCGCTTTGTTTCTTCTTTGTCAAGATTGGCAAATGCGGGTGAGAAAACCGGACAGACTGCAAATGATATTAAGCGTTTGGGCGAACAGACTAGGCTTGCTGCAAAAGAATTAAAAGGAATAGGAGATATATCCAATGAGCTGAATATGTTTGTCCAATCTATTGGAAGATTGGCAAGTGCAGGAAACAAAACCGGACAAACAGCTTCCAGTCTTAGAACTTTAGCAAAAGAAACGTTAGAGTTCTTTAATGTCATGGCTAAAGCTCCACGCATTAGCGAGAACACCATACGCATGACTCAAGCATTAGCCCAACTTGCTTCAGCAGGTGGAAGAGTAAGCACAGCCACAAATACAATTTCAAGTGCTTTTAACAAACTTTCTTCTATTGGTGGAAAAACGCTATCTGCCATGAAGAAAGTTGCAAGTGGAATTGTGTCGGCATTTAAGCAGATTGGAAACTCTGGAAAACACGTAGATACGGCGAGATTTAGCCTTGGGAATTTGCTAAAAACAGCAATCGGATTCCGGTTGGGATATGGGTTATTACAGTTCGGACAGCAGGCGTTTAAACTTGGCTCCGCAATAACCGAAGTAGAAAATGTTGTGGACGTGGCTTTTGGAAGCATGGCCGACAAAGCGTACGAATTTGCGTCAACAGCTACGGAGCAGTATGGCCTGTCAGAACTGGCAGCTAAAAATTATGCCGGAACCATGATGGCTATGCTGAATTCAACGGGCGTTGCGCAGGACGCGGCGGCTGAGATGTCTACAACCCTTGCTGGGCTGGCCGGAGATTTAGCTTCGTTCTATAACATCAGTACGGATGAAGCGTTTATGAAACTGCGTTCGGCAATTGCGGGCGAGACGGAGCCAATGAGGCAGCTCGGAATTAATATGACAGTCGCAGCGCTTCAGAGCTACGCTCTTTCTCAGGGAATCACAAAATCATGGCAATCCATGACGCAAGCTGAACAAGCCATGCTGAGATACAACTACATTATGTCTGCTACTTCTCAACAGCAGGGGGACTTCCAGAGGACTGTTGGAAGTTTCGCCAACCAGTGGAGACTTCTTACTCTTAACGTTCAGCAGTTTTCAGCCGTGGTAGGACAAGGATTAATCGCCGCTGTACTTCCGGCTATACAGGCCATTAACGCTCTGTTTTCCGTACTTATGCGTGCGGCTGAAGCTTTTCGGAATTTCATGTATGTCCTGACAGGATACAAAGGACAGGGATCGCAGGGCGGAATTGTCAACGAAATGGCAGGCATCGGAGATGTTTCTACCGGACTCGAAGATGTAGGAACAGCCGGTGGAGATGCTTCTTCTGGAATGGATGACGCTACAGATTCCGCAAAAGACCTGAAGAAAGCCCTGTCCGTGCTTTCTTTCGATGAACTCAACCAGCTTTCATCATCCGCAGAAGACCTTGGCGACGCCCTTGGCGGAGTTGGCGGCGGAGGCGGCGGACTTGACGATATCAATGTTCCCGGAACTGAACTCGGCGGGTTCGATGACATGATAGATGCTCTCGGAAAGAGTAAACTTCCCGAAGCGGTCAATGAATGGGCGGAACGCCTGAGAGCCGCGTTTTTGGATCATGACTGGGAACGACTTGGAAAAGAGATTGCATGGGGAATTAACAAAGGATTTGAATACATTTACGATGCAATCAATTGGGAAAATGTAGGCCCGAAAATAACAAGATTTACTAATGCATTCACAAGAACTTTTAATAGTTTGGTCAATAATATTGACTGGGACTTAATTGGAAGGACTTTTGGTGCCGGTATTAATACTATTGTTAATACACTTAATCAACTGGCAGATGGAATTAATTGGCTAAATCTTGGAAGAAAATTATCAGAAGGAATAAACGGTCTTTTTGATGAAATCGAATGGGAAAATCTTGGTCATTTAATCGGAAACAAGTTCAGAATTGCATGGGAAATTTTCGGCGGATTTGTAACTGGACTTGACTATGCGTCTATAGGGAAAGACGTTGCAGATGGACTAAACGGAGTGTTCGCCACTATATCATTTTCCGATATTGCAAGTTATTTAGCAGCAGCTTTGAACGGTGCTTTTACAATATTAGGAGAATTTGCAAGAAATTTCGAATGGGATGATCTTGTTAATAATATTGTAAACGGGATAAATTCATTTATTGCAAGGTTTAGATGGGAAGACAACGGAAAAAATTTAAATGAATTTTTGGAAAACTTATTAGATTCACTAAAGAGTATTGCGGCTGGAATCCATTGGGAAGAATTTGGAGAGGGAATAGGAACATTTTTATCTCAGATTGATTGGTCAGATATTCTCTTTACGGTCGTAAATACAATAATTACTGTTCTTGGAGGGCTTTTTGATGGACTGGAAGAATCTGGAACAGCCGGAAAAATAGCAGCGTTTCTCGGAAAGGCTTTTTTAGCTGTAAAAATTGCAAATATTACTGGAATTGGAACTTTAGTAAAAAAAATCGCAATAAAAATAGCGGAGCACTTTCAGACAGAATCAATAATAAAACAAATTGGCGATGCTATAGGACAAGCGATGAGCGGAGGAGCAAAGACGGCTTCTCAGTCCCTTGATGATTTAGGAGGGAAGATAGGAAATACTGGTGGAAAACTTGGTGGATTAAAAGGTGTTTTATCTTCGACTGTTGGGTCTTTAGGGCTATTTTTAACAGCTACAACATTAGGCGGAATAGGACTGGCAAAATTAGGAGACTCTGCAAGAGGTGGAAATGGAGAATTAACAGAACTTGGCGGAGTCATGGATAACATCAGTAATAACTTTTCACCAGAGCTTCAAGAAAAAATATTTAGCTTGAAAGAAAGTTTAGAAGATTCGGGCGCATCCACTTCTGAATTTAAGACTGCATTTACTGATTTGTTTTCACAAGCAGGCGTTTCGGCCGAAACGCTGCAAGCTGCTTATGACGGACTGAATGGAAAAATTCAGCTTACAGGAGAACAGCAGGAACTTTTGAGAGGAATCATAGATGGCGTTGCGGAATCTGTAGAAAATTCCAGCACAAAAGTTGAAGAAAGCGGTTTAAAAACTTCGGATGCTTTTAATTTGATAAGAGATTCCATGGGGGAGCTTGTACAAAAGGGTGAAATTCTAAATAATGAACAATTACCAATATTAAGAAATTCTCTTGACCAAATGCAGGACAGTGGATTAAATGCAGAACAAGCACTAGATCAGATAAGTCAAGAGATGGAAGGAATGGGAATTGATTCAGAGGCGTTTAGAAACTATGTGGAACAAAATATTAATGGCTCTCTTGATAGTGCAGGGAAAAAAGCAAGAGATTTTGATTCTAACCTTTCTGATTCATTAGACAATATTGCCATTAATGCAAAAACTAAATCGGAAGAAATTGGAAAAAATATTGGAGAAGGGTTATCGCAAGGAACAGAAAAAAGCGAAGAAAAAGTAAAAAGGTCAAATGAATCTCTAATAGATAAAATTAAAAATTGGTGGAAGGACGCGTTTGGCATACATAGTCCGTCAACATACATGGAATCTATCGGTGGATATATGATGGATGGACTGGAAAATGGTATTGCTGATAATTCAAATAAGCCAAAAAACAAGCTTGAAACATTAGGAAATACTCTTAAGAAAAATATGGAATCAACATTGGAAAAGATGGAGAGGAGTACAAATTCTTCTGTTGATAGACTCGGAAGATCATTTGATAGTGCAAAAAGAAGCGCAAACGACTCAGCATGGAATATTAAGTCCGCATTTTCAAACCTTCACATTCCGCTTCCGCATATAGGTTGGGATTGGAATTATATTGACTTTGGAGATTTCAGTTTTTCAATTCCTAGTTTTAAAATCCGCTGGTATGCCAAAGGCGGTCTTTTCACAAAAGCAACTTTGGCCGGTATCGGTGAAGCTGGGAAAGAAGCTGTATTGCCCTTAGAAAACCGCAGAACCATGAGTATGATAGCTGATAGCATTATGGAAAGCGGGAATATCGGTGTTGATGAAGAAACGCTTGCAAATGCTGTGGCTCAGGGAGTGGCTATGGCTATGATGAACAATCAAGGAAATCAGACACCGATTAACCTGTATGCAACCCTTTATACAGAGGACAATGAGGTTCTTGCTCGTGCGGTTGCCAAAGGACAGGAGTCCATTGATTATCGGTATAATCCTACGCCTCAGTTTGGATAAAAAATAGGGGGCTGCAAGAGGCTCCCTATTGTAAATTTTGTATTATGTTGTATAATATAGGTAAAAAACGGGAGGGTTTTACTTATGAAGAAGAAAATTCAATCAATTTTGTTGGCATTTGTGATAACAATATCCATGATGTTTTCTACAACTTTTGTCGTACTTGCAGGCGAAAACACTTTTGATAATTGGATGTTGTCATGTTTAGATACCGCATCTGGAATAGATTATAACGATCAGTATTTAACATATGCGTTAGGGCTTATTAAGGACAACTATTATCACGTATATAACACAACTGAGTTTCCCGCAGAGGATGGAACAGAAGAGTTTTTTTCTTTTGTTTTAGGAATATCATATATGTATTATTGGTGCGATAAAGGAACGGTTGGGTTTGACATTGGTGAAAAAGGCTGGGATGCCATTAGAGAACTTTATAAAGAATCAGGCCAATTTAAGGCAAAGATGGATGAATTCAAAACATATTTTGAAGAAAATATGGAAACAAAAATATACGAGACCTCTTATTCTTCTGGACAGTATAAGACCGGAACAGATATTCCGGCAGGTGAATACATGATATTTTCTGACGGGAGTTCTGGGTACTTTGCAATTTCCACAGACAGTAACGGTGCTGATATAATTGCAAATGAGAATTTGAATATAATTCTATTTTGACAATAAACGATGGCGAATACCTTGAACTTAGTCGGTGCTATGCTGTTCCCATAGAATATGTTGAAAGCATTGAACTGGACAAGGCAAACATGATTAAGATAGGGTTGTATCTGCCTGCGGGTGAATACAAACTCACAGCGGATTCCAATATGGGATATTATGCGATATACAATGATTCAAGACATCAAGATATTGTTGCAAACAATAACTTTCAAGGACAATCATACGTAACTGTATCAGACGGCCAGTATTTGTTATTGAGCAGATGTCATATAGAACAACAGTAAATATAATTAAAGCGGAGATTAATTTCTCCGCTTTATTATATAACATTAAAATAACTTCAAACTTATTAGCAAATTTGATTATGCAAAAGGCACTCACTTAATCGTGGGTGTCTTTTTTATGGTCAAAATTAACGGACGCAATCTTTGTGTTCGCCAACCTAAAAAGATTGGAGGTAGACAACATGGCAATGATAACCGTGGACGGGGTTGCTATGCCCTGTCCCGCTTCTTTTTCGTGGGGATTACAGGATATCTCTGCATCTGAATCTGGCCGTACTGACGATACGATTATGCACAAGAATCGTGTCGGACAAAAACGAAAAATTGGATTGCAATGGAACATCAAAGACCGTGCAACAACCGCACAGATTCTACAGGCTTTTAACCCAGAGTACATTTCCGTGAAATACCCTGACGCTATGTCCGGAACGGATGAAACCCGAACGTTTTATGTCGGAGACAGGACGGCTCCGGTAAAATACTGGTGGGTCGGAAAGCAACTGTATGAATCTATAAGTTTTGACATAATTGAGGTGTAGCACCATGAAAAACGTATCATCAGCATTTCGAGAAGAATTAAAGAAAGACAACCGAAATTATATCAAAAGCGCAGACATTACCTTGAAAAACGGAACTGTCTTGGAAATTGACAATAGCGACCTGTGGCAGAATGGCATGAAACTTGATACTGCTACATCAAGTTCCAACAGCTTCGATCTGGGAGCAATCATCACCGGACAGCTTACGCTTACGCTAAACAACATCGACGAAAAGTTTTCCGATTATGATTTTACCGACTGTACGGCAACCAATGTAAAGGTTGGCCTGAAACTTCCGGACGGAACAACGGAAAGCCTGTCGTATGGGAAATTTTATCTGAACGAAGCAAAATACAACGGCTCCATCATCACACTGACATTCTATGACAGCATATACAAATTCGATCGGCCGTACTCAAAAAGCAGCCTGTCTTATCCTGCAACGCTACGCCAGATTGTTCAGGATGCCTGCTCTGTCTGCGGGGTAACGTTGGGAACTGTCACATTCGATCAGGACGATTTTGTGGTGCAGGAAAGGCCGGACGACAGTTCCATAACATTCCGTCAGGTTCTTCAATGGGTTGGACAGATTGCGTGCTATTATTTCTATGCGGATTCGCAAGGCAGACTTTCTATGAAGTGGTATGACCTGTCGGCGTTTGAAGATGCGGATAATATATTCCTTGAAGATTCAGATGGAAATTTTGTCTTAGATGCGCAGGAAGATAAAATATTTACTTTCGTTGAAAATGGAGTAATTTATCCCGGAACAACAATGCCCCATCATAACCTTGCGTCGTTTGTCTCCTTGAATACCGGACTGGATGATGTGGTAATAACCGGAATAAAAGTAATTCAGGAAGTAGATGGAGAAAGCGGCGGAAAAGAGGAAATCTCTTATCAATCCGGAAACGATGGATATGTTCTTGCTGTTTCAAAGAATAAATTAATACAGGGAGATTCCGGAAATACTATTGCGTCATTGATCGGAACCAAAATAATTGGAATGAGATTCCGAACCTTTTCTGCGAGCGGTCTTTCTGACCCCACAATCGAGGCAGGAGACTCCGTTGTTTTGATCGACCGAAAAGGAAATTCGTATCAAAGCTATATTACAAATAATGTTTTCCAGCCCGGCGCTTATCAGTCAACATCCCTTGGCGCTGAGACCCCGGCGAGAAAAAGTGCGACAAGATATAGCCAGATGTCGCAGGTGTATGTCGATTATAGAAAAGAGATAGAAAAAGAAAGAACAGACAGAGAAAAAGCTCTCGAAGAACTGGGGGAACGAATTAATGATTCTTCTGGGCTTTTTACCACCATAGAAGAGCAGCCAGACGGAAGCAAAAAATACTTTCTTCACAACAAGCCTATTTTATCCGAGTCAGACATCGTCTGGAGCATGACCGCAGAGGCATGGGGCGTATCTACAGATGGCGGGCAAACACAAAATGCCGGAATGACAGTAGACGGCGATACGATTGTCAGAATTTTGACCGCTGTAGGAATTAATGCGGATTGGATAAATACCGGAGCATTGACAATAGAGAAAAATGGTCAGGTCATGTTCAAAGCCGACGTGGATACCGGACAGGTAGATATCGTTGCGAATAGTTTTTCCCTGCGCGGTCAAACCATTGATGAGATTGCACAGGGCGAAGTCAACGAATTCGTCAACGGAGTATATGCACCGACATTAAATGAAATCCAGACCCAAATCGACCAGAAAACTGAAACGTGGTATCAACCCACAGATCCATCTCTGCCAGAGGAATCCGCCATTCAAGATACCACTGGGGCAGATATCCTTGATACAAACGGAGAACAAATTATCGGGATTTTGGAAATTGTCAAAACCGTACACGAAGGAGACCTGTGGAAAAATTCTGATACGAACGTTGAGTATATCTATCAGGATGGTCAGTGGATTGAAATGCCGATTCCGGACGCTGTATTCGATGAAATTGACGGAAAGGCAAGGATATTTGTCACAACTCCGGTTCCTCCATACTCCGAGCGTGACCTTTGGATGCAAGGCCCAGATGGAGACATTATGACCTGTGTACATGGTCGGGAATCCGGTTCCTTTGTATCGTCAGACTGGGAAGTAAAGCAAAAATATACAGATGATACGGCAGTTGGAGAACTGGATTTGGCTCTTGATAAGCAGGGCGTTTTTGACCGACTGACAAATTACGGAGAAGTTAAAGGAATTTTCTTAGAATCGGACGGGCAGTTATACATCAATGCGTCTTACCTGATGACCGGAATCCTGAAAGTTGCACAGCCCGGGGCATCTGGTAAAGAAACATTTTATGCAAACATGGATACCGGAGAAGTAAGAATCAACGCGACTAGTTTTTCACTATCCGATGGAACGACGCTTTCTTCGATTCTGAAAGATTCAAAAGAATACACGGATGATAAGATAAGCGATATTGATCCGTCAAAAAACCTGACGCAATCAGAAATATTTAATATTTTAACAAATAACGGACAGACACAGGGAATTTATTTAAGCGGCGGTAAAATATACATAAATGCATCTTACATATCTTCAGGTAATTTAACAGCAAACAGAATAAAAGGCGGAACACTCACCCTTGGCGGGTCTGGAAACACAAATGGAATTCTTAAAATATTAAATTCAAGAGGGGCACAAATTGGATTATGGAATAACAGCGGAATCAGTGCATCGAATGCAGAAGTAGATGGATATTTTTCTGCATCTGATGGTACAAGAAAAATATCCGTTTCAGGAGGAGAAATTTCTTTATATTATAAAAACAAACAATGCGCCGCTATTAATCCAGCAAGGTATAACAGTTATGATAATCAGTTAGGGTTAGATATTCAAAGTATCGGAAAATACCTAACATTAACACTAGGGGATATAATTCATTTAACAATAGGAAAAGTGGTTTATGACGGAGACGGAAACACTTATACGAATACATGGTATGGAGCTAATCTTTTCAGAGGAAGAATCAAACTCATAAATAGTTTTTCTTGTACTGGAGTGAAATCCAGGGTAGTAAAAACAAAAAATTATGGAAATAGACTGCAATACTGCTATGAAATGGCATCTCCTTACTTTGGAGATATTGGAACTTCAATAACGGATGAATTTGGAGAATCCTATATATCAATCGATGATATATTTTCAGAAACTGCATCTTGTAATGTCGAGTATCAAGTATTTTTACAAAAGGAGGGAATGGGAGATATATGGGTTGAAAAAAAAGAATTAACTTATTTTCTCGTGAAAGGAACTCCAAATTTAAAATTTTCATGGGAAATAAAAGTAAAACAAAAAGACTTTGAATATGAAAGATTGGATTCTGAAGCTTTTATTGAAGAAGATGAAGAAAACAGTGTTGAAAAAATATTAACCGATGAAATAGAGAAATATTCAGAAAATCAGGAGGATCTGTTATGGTCAATCAATTAAATGGGTTTGCGGTAATAAGCTTAAACGGAGGCTATAGGATTTCTTATACGTATGATGTTATTGATAATAACGGAAACTTAGTAAATTCTAATGTAAAAAAATCTTTTTTTGCAGTAGGAGATTTCCTTTCTAAGCTTGAAGAAGTTGTAACTCTAGTAGAAAACAGAATGAATCAAGAATCCTAAAGGAGAAAAGAATGAATGATAAAAACATGGCTGTTTTGACCAACATCATCGGCGCGGTGGAATCCGGTGGGCAAATATACGGAAATCGCCGGTATGATGCTTATGCCGGGCCGTACACAAACAGCAGCAAGGAAGTCACATGCACCCTCGGATGGGCGCAGAACTATGGGAATGAAGGACGGAAATTATGCAAAATGATCCTGAAAAAAGATCCGGCAGCCTTCCGGAAAGCGGACACGGCAAACATCGAATCAAAACTATCAGTAGACTGGGTGGCTGCCAAATGGGCGCCGACTACCGCCCAGAAACGTGCTCTGATTGCAATTATTACGACTCCTGCCGGAAAAGAATGCCAGGATGCGCTATTTGCTGAATTGATGGAAAAATACATAGAAAACGCTGTGGAATATGGCGTGACGGACGTAAAGGCGCAGATGATGTGGTGCGAAATTGAACATTTAGGTGGATTGTCTCCAACCAAGCGGATCTTTGACCGGGCAGCAAAACCTTACACGCCGGACAGCATTTTTGCGTCCCTGAAAAAAGATCAAAATGATACCAGCAATGACAATCAGGTGGGGGATAAAAAATTCCAATCGCGGCATGAGTGCTGTGTGAAGTGGATTAAAAAATACGCCGAAGAGGAAGGAGGACAAACCGTGGGAGTTGATATGAATACCGTCATTGCAATTGCAAAGGCAGAAGACGGATATCTTGAGAAAAGATCAAATAGCCAGCTGGACAGCAAGACGGCCAACGCCGGAAGCGGAAACTATACGAAATACTGGCGTGATCTTGCCAACTGGGGCCTGGGAAATTACCAAGCGCAGTATTGGTGCGCCGGATTTATCCACTGGTGCTTTGTCAAGGCATACGGCCTGGAAGCGGCCAAAAAGCTGCTGCTTCACGCCCCGTACATATCATGCGACACGCTGGCCGAAAAGAGCAAAGCGGCCGGGCAGCGGTATACCAGCCCGCAAAAAGGCGATGTAGTCGTTTTTTGGAATGGCTCGCGCTACTCCCATACCGGCCTTGTCTATCAGGTGTCTGGCGGGTATTTTTACACTATCGAAGGCAATACGTCTGGTGCGTCCGGAGTGATTTCAAATGGCGGTGGAGTAGTGGCGGGGAAAAAATACAAAATCGCCGGTACGTCCCACAGATTCCACCGACCGGATTATGCGGGAGTAAGCGGATCAGCAGCACCAGAAAAGACAGAAGGAGGAAATTATATGTTTGAGTGCAAGACGGTACAGAGCGGAGAAGTCGGAACACACGTTCTTCTGGTTCAGGAAATTTTGAAAGCTAGAGGATATAAGGGTAAGGACGGAAAAGAACTGACTCTTGATCGGGAATGTGGGACCAACACGGTATACGCCATCAAGAATTACCAGAAAGACCGGGAAAAGGTAGACCCTGGTATCTGCGGTGGTGTGGACGGCGTGGCAGGGGAGAAGACCCTGAAAGATATGATTGCGCTCTAAAGCTGGCCAGCTTTACATAATTTAAAAGGAAGGAGGATAGCGATTTGTAACCCGTAAATTACTATATTTTGTATTTATCGCTGCAAAAACCCCGGGGCGTGTGCTCCGGGGTAATTACAAATACACTATTCTCAAACTTATTCTCCAACAGGAGGTTTAATTAATTTTATCATATTTTTATACCGTTTTCAATGCTTCCTCTTCTGATAAATAGGCCTTTCTTCTGATTCTGACCATTGTGTAGTCAAATCCGTATACCTCATATAAAACACCATCTATTTCTTCCAACCTATTATATCCTTCTTCAAATTCATCAATTAGGTTATTTATTTCATTCTCATATCTTGTTTTGTTGTAAAAAGGATTGAAATTTTCATCAACAATTCTTTCGCTGTCGCTGTCAATAAAATAATCCCGGCCCAATACATCATTTCCGTCTTTTGTCCCGAGATATTCTTTTCTTTTTAAAATCATTCGTCCTCCTCCACATATCTTTCTTTCCAATTATTTACACTTTCTCAATAATTATTTTCTCGCCGTCAAAAGAGATATTCACTTCCCTTTGCTCTTCCGTAATCCCCATTTCCTTTACCCACGTGGTCGGGATGGTGATCCGGTTCGTTATCCCTCCGCTTCCGGCCGTCCCGCCGGATCGGTTAAATATTACCTTTGCTATTTTTTTCTGCATTTTCATCACCTTTTCTTGCATTCTTATTCTTCATTTTATCTTACCTCCTCTTGATGATATTATTATATATCGTTCGTAACGAATAGTCAAGAGGTTTTTTAATTTTTTAAAAAAATATTATACCATCTCCGTGACAAAATCTGTGACAAAAAATCGTAGAAATATACTTTCTAAACAGAAATATAATTTCCTTTCTGTTATAAATTATATCATACATTAAACACAAGTTCAACAGGTAAAACTAAAAAAGTTAAAAAAATTGAATTTTTTATTGACAATGGCATTTTGACATGATATCATACACATAGATCAAAACTTTGAACTTGAAAGGAGGATAGGAATGGCGTTTAATTATAGTAAACTTAGTGGGAGAATTGTTGAGATATTCGGAACACGATATAAGTTCGCGAAAGCTATGGGATGGTCTGAACGTACATTATCATTAAAAATGAGTGGGCATAGATCGTGGAAACAGTCTGATATATGTAAAGCAATTCACTTACTCAAATTATCAGAAGAAGATATTCCTTCATATTTTTTTACACCAAAAGTTCAAAACACTGAACTTCAAAAGGAGGGTGCATGAACGAATTAATAAAAATTAATTATGAGACAGAACAGCCGACTGTATCGGCAAGAGAACTTCATAAGGCACTGGCAATTGAGAAACGTTTTAGTGCATGATTTGAAACAAACAGTCAGGGCTTTGTTGAAGGAGAGGATTTTACAAGTGTACTTACAGGTACGGTTGTAAATAATGGAGCACACAGAGAGCTACAGGATTACAAATTATCCGTTGATATGGCAAAACATATCTGCCTTATGAGCAGAACGGGTAAAGGGAAGATATGCCGATTCAGAGATATGTTGAACAGGGTCTGTTTGAGGTCAAAGAAAGCACAGTCAATAATCCGGATGGAAGCGTAAGACTTACTCGCACCACAAAAGTAACCGGAAAAGGGCAAATTTATTTCATTAATAAGTTTTTGAATAAAAGGTGAGTGTCTTATAAAAATCAGATATGTAAAAGCATTACCGGAAAATGCTTTCCGTATTAATAAAAGGAACGGCTAACAAAAGATTTCTTGATAATAAGAAAAGATTCATAGAAGGAGAGGATTACTTCATCGTAAGTAATTCCGAAATTCGGAAAAGCCACATAATGCCTTTTTCTGACAGCGATTTCACTGGCAAAGTACTTATACTTCGATTTGATGATGCCGTGGAATATATTAAAAACTGGACACCGTGCAATAATACACGAATGCTTATAGAGGAGCACAACGCACAAATGGTTTTCTAGGAGGGAAATATATTGGTGATTAAAGGAGCAAGAACCATAGCAGAATATGTAATCCGTAAATGGATTCAAGACAACAACTTTGATATGGAATGGTTTCATCTTGAAATGAATGGAGATGAAGGTATTCTTATTGATCGTAGCGGAGACACACTACATCTTCAATACGATAAACATTCGAAAAAAGTTATTGTCTTGTAACAATTAAATAATAAGTTGCCCCGGCAGATGTTCACACCATCCACCGGAGCGTGTAACCAACTAAACCGAACTTAGTCAGTTACAGAAGAATTATACCATGTTCTCCTGTGATTGGCAAATATTTACAGGAGGATATTTTTATATGAAAGAAAAGAAATTGACATGGAGCGATGCAGAAAAGCTTGTGTCTGAATTAATTACAGATGCAAGAGCGCAGGCGAAAAGGTGGTTTATCGCATTTTTAGTGACTTTAGCCGCGTTGTTCGGAACCAATGTTTACTGGATTTATGTATTCAACAGTTATGAATATGTAAGCCAAGACGGAGAAGGATTTAACTATTATAACTCAGATGTGGAAGGAGATATAGAAAATGGGACAACGGATTAAACGGAAAAAGAACAGAAAATCAAAAGGTACGAAAAGAAAGAGAAGATGATATGAAAATATTAAAATCGTTTATTGTGTTTTCTTCCTGCTTTTTGGCAATAGAAATTGCCTTATGGAATTTAACATCAATAAATCTTGAAGATATGTTTTATATAGGATGGTTTATTTCATTTTGTGGAACACTTATATACACATTAAAGGAAGAGGAGAGAAAAAAATGAATACAAATGATGTGAATGTATCCGGGGAAGTAACGTCAAAATTCAGATTTAATCATGAATCATATGGAGAAAAATTTTTTTCTTCCTATTTAAATATAAGAAGAAAAAGCGGGATTTTCGACATTGTTCCTATTATGGTTTCGGAACGTCTTTTGGATATGAAGCAGGATTATGAAGGGAAGTATATTCATATTTCCGGTCAGTTCCGTTCTTATAATTGGGAAAGCGAAACCGGGAATCATCTTCTTATTTTTGTTTTCGCTCAAGAAGCTACATTAATAGAAGAGAAAAATGAAATAAATGAAATTTTCCTGGAAGGATACATATGTAAGCCTACAATTTACCGAAAGACACCGCTAGGAAGGGAGGTTGCCGATTTACTTCTAGCTGTCAACCGCCCATACGGGAAATCGGACTACATTCCCTGTATATGCTGGGGAAGAAACGCGAGATACAGCAGTAATCTAAAGATTGGAAATAAGATCCGTATTACCGGAAGAATTCAGAGCAGGGAATATATAAAGAGAATGGAAGATGAAAAAAGAATTGCTTTTGAGGTTTCAATATCACAGATGGAGGTAGTAGAGAGTGAAGAATGTAAAGATCAAGTCGCTGACGCTGAATAACTACCGCTGTTTCAGCGGAGAGCATGAGTTTCATGCGGACTTTGGAGAGAAAACCAGAGTATCCGGGAAGAACGGCTCTGGCAAGTCAACTGTAATGAACGCTGTTATGGAAGTTTTGACTGGGAAGAACGCAGACGGCACACAGGCAGATAATTTTCGTCCAATTGCAGATGGGCAGGAAGTCGAGGGCGTGGACATAGTGAGAACTGTGGTTTTGGATATTGATGGGAAAGAGACAGAGATTAAGAAAATCACGAAGCAGAGACGAGAACGAGTGGACGGCGTGATGCAGTACGTTCCGGGAAGTAATGCAAATTCCTATTTGGTTGATGGAATCAGCTTCACGCAAAAAAAGTTTGACGAATTTATTGCAGAAAACATCTGCCCGACGGAAACCTTGCTTGCCTGCTGTAATCCGAACGCTTTTCTGTCTCTGAAATCCACAACGGATATGCGGGCGTTTTTAGAGAAAATGGCAGGATTCGACCTGAACGAGTACATAAAGTCTCTGGGCGCAGAGTTTGCAGAGGTCGATGAGATCATCAAAGGGCATCCGATTGAACAGGTGCAGAAAACGCTCAATAAGCAGTTGACCGACCAGAAGAAAGCGACCACAAAGGCAGAGACGAAATGGGAGTATGAGAAAGGCAAAGCGGTTGATTCTGGCAGTGACGATATAACACGCCTTGCAGAGCAGAAGGTAAGCTATGAAAACCAGATTTCTATTCTGGATGAACAGGAAAAATCACTGGATGATGTGATGGCTGCATACGACCAGAAATCAAAGGATATTCTGGATTTGAAGTTTGAACAGTCCGAGGTTGTACGCAAGGCAAACGAGGGACTTGTTAATCAGAAAAAGAAACTTAATGAGGATGTAGTCCTTTTTGAACAGGAGAAGAAGTTTACCGAAAATGATCTGCGGATGGCTGAAATGGACTTGAAACACGCCAAGATGGGCGTTGAGCGGCATACAGCAGAAATTAAGAAAGCGCAGGAAGATTGGAAAGTATGCTCAATGAGTGAATTTGATGAGTCTGAAATGAGACGGATAGAGGATGAACGATTCGATGAGGACTCTCAGTATTGTCCTACTTGCGGACAGATTCTTCCGCTTGATGAACGGCAGAAGAAGCGTGATTTATTTGAGGTGAGTAAGGAGAAAAGACTGCGCAACGAACAGAAAAAGAAACTTGATTTTGAGGAAAAGAGAGATATTCACCTGACTGAAATTACCGAGTCCGGCAATAAAGCCGCCACAGACCTCAAAGAAGCCAAGAAAGCGCAAGCAGAAGCTGAAGATAAAATAGATGAATTAAAGCAGAAAATCACATCGCTTGCTATGGAAATTCAGAAGAAGCAGGCGGAACTTTCCAAACTGCCGGAGTCCGTTGACCTGTCCGACAATGCGGAATACCAGAAGATTTCCGCAAAGATTGAACAGGAAGAAGCCGCACTCCGTGAGATGAACAACGGCTCCGAACAGCGCAGAGAGATTACGGACAAGCGGAACGGCTTTATCCGTGAGTGCGCCAAGATTGATGCGGAAATCAACAACATTCAGCGGAAGAAACAGGCGCATGAGGAAGAAGT
>ERZ1643251.2387-NODE-2387-length-19218-cov-4.792308_pt1 | contig 19218 bp, 17 predicted proteins | sample MGYA00579261_ERZ1643251 | MGnify/ENA primary metagenome ERZ1643251 (study PRJEB29033, sample SAMEA4952267) | chicken gut metagenome | biome: Broiler Chicken; feature: Gastrointestinal Tract; material: Caecum | place: Ireland | collected 2018 | study: Broiler...
ACCACCCACTCGTCGTCCGAATAATAATAGCCGTAGAACGGCTCGCCCCAATGGTGATAGGTGCCGATACCGCCCCAACAGTCGGCGTTGGGGTGGTATCCGGCGTCGGGATGCTCGGCGGTTATTTTCGAAATATCATACGGCTTATGCCGTCCGTGCTCGCCCAGCCAGAGAAAATAGAACAGACCGATCTGGCTACTCTTGGCAGAGGTTGGTGAATAGATTTTTTTCATGGCAATATACTTTCTTTGAATTAAATTTATTTGTAATTGTATCTGACGACAGTCAAAGCATAATATTTGGTCGCATAATTATTCTACTTCTATTTTTTCAGATTGTCAATAGCAAACGCGAAAAGAATGAAAAATCCGTGCCAGTATCACCGCGAGTAGATTAATGTATCATCGCCAAAACTCGGCGTCAGGCTCGCGGGATAGGATTTCTGTATTAGCGGCTGAAAGACAAAATATTCATCGATATTACCAATACTGAACGGCATATCAAACTTAATTATATCAATTGTATACACAGAATAGCTCTTGCATTTTTGCGGACGAAATAGTATAATAAGTATAGCTATAGTGATTCTTGCCATATGCACCGCCGAAAGGAGCTAATCATATGAAATACGGAACAATCATACGACCCGCGACCGCGGACGACGCCAAGGCGAAATTCGCGTCGCTGAAGGAATTCGGCTTCGAGAGCTGCCAGCTCATTTTCAATCAGCCCGAATTCAAACTCGAGGACGCGGCGGCGATACGCGGAGCCGCCGAAGCCGAGGGAATCGAGATATCCGCGCAGTTTGTCGGCTACCGCGACAATTACTGCGTATGGGACAACAAATACGACTACGTGAATTCGGGCATCAACTCACCGATATTCGGCGCGTCAAGAGTCGACTATGTGATTTCGGCGATACCCTTTGTGCGCGAGCTGGGCGTGACAGACCTGATACTGCACGCCGGTCATGTGCCGAACGACCCGTTCTGCGACTCATACGCGCGCATACTCGGCGCGGCCTATCTCATCGCGTCACGCCTGAAGGCGCAGGGGATGAATCTGCTGTTTGAAACCGGACCCGAATCGCCGATCTCGCTGCTGCGGCTGATACGCGATATCGGCACCGGCAACTGCTACATCAATCTCGACACCGGCAATCTGATCATGTACGGCTTCGGCAATCCGGTCGACGCAATCACCACATTCGGCGCGTATATACGCAACACGCATTTCAAGGACGGACTGCCGCCGACCGACCCCGACCACATCGGTCGCGAGGTCGCGATCGGGCAGGGCAATGTCGATTTCGTCAAGGTGGTGGCTCTGCTGAAGCAAATCGGCTACGACCGGTTCATCACAATCGAGCGCGAGATCTCGGGCGAGCAGCAGAGGATCGATATTATCAAGTCTGTAGAATATATCAAGCGGCTGTGGAACGAATGAATATGGTATATTGCCGGCTTAATAAAATAGTGAATTCGACATCATGATTAATATGTGAGTATGTATAAAAAGCGGTCGGGGAGCTTTTCCCGACCGCGTCTCTTTATATCTGTTTTTTCTTTCTTATAATTGTCAGTATCGCCATAGTGACCGCGTGAGTCAGAGCGAAGCCGACGATTACACCCGAAAAATCGAGCCAGACGTCGAGCACCTGTGAGCCACGGTTTGTATATATCTGTATCGTCTCGTCGATCATCGCCGCAAGCAATCCGGATGTCAAGAGGTAGGGTAGCAATAACAGCCTGCTCAGACCGCGGGTGAGGTGCAGCCGGTTCATAAGCAGTGACAATAATCCGCCCAGCACACCGAATTCCACAAAATGTGCCAGCTTGCGGACGATCCCGCCCGAATAATTATCTTCGCCGATAATCGGCTCGAGAATAGGACGTATAACCTCGGTTACCTCGGAGCTGACCTGACCCGATTGGGTTTGGTCTAAAAGCGAGTTGCACCAGATAAACGCGAGATTAATTGCGATGAGCAGAATAAGCAGAATCGTAATAAAGCAGGATTTCATATATCACTCGCTTTCGTATCTTTTGCGTTTGCCGCGGCACTTTGCTTTTCAAGATCCTTGAACAGCCGAATAAGTACAATTACCGCCGCGGTCGCGAGTACAATTTCAGCCGTAAACTGCGCGTATGCCAGACCGTAGAGCGGGAAGAGCGCGTTCAGTATCAGCAGCATCGGAATCTCGAGTATGATTTTACGCAGTATCGCGAAGAAAAGCGACTTTTTGCCGAAGCCGCAGGCTTGGAACACGCCGACCGCGATGAAGTCGGTGCAGATGAACGGCAGCGCGAGACAGAAGCCGCGCAGGAATTTCGTGCCGTAATCGATAACCGCCGCCTCGCTCATGAACGCCTTGACGAGCTGCGGCGCGAATACATAATATCCGACAGCGACAAGCGTCAAAAATGATATCGCGATTTTTGATGTGAATCCAAGCGTCGACTTCATGCGCTTGTGATTTCCGCTCGCGTAATTGTAGCTGATAAGCGGCATGGTCGCCTGCGAGATTCCGAGCGCAAGGTAAAACGGGACTTGGTTTATCTTCTGCGCGATGCCCATCGCCGCGATCGCGTCCGGTCCGTAACCGGAGGTCAGGTTGTTTAAAACGGTCATACCGGTGACGTTTAATAGATTCTGAATCGAAGCCGGCACGCCTACGCCGCCTACTCCGAACACTATGCGGCGCTCAAATGTGAAGTGCTTAGGGTTGATTGAAACACTGGTAGTCTTGCGTTTGACATACAGCAGTACAAAGAAATACAGGCAGGCGACGCAGTTGGATATAAATGTAGCGAGCCCTGCTCCGGTCGCTCCCATATTAAAGCCCCACGGCAGAATGAAAATAGGATCGAGCACTATGTTTAATAGACAGCCGCACATGGTTCCGAGGCTTGAGTGCAGCGCGGCACCTTCAGCCCTGACAAGATTTGCCATGACTACGTTGAGTATCGACGGAGCCGCTCCGAGCGTAACCGTCCAGAAAAGGTATCCGCCCGTCGCTTCGGCTGTCACCTCGTCCGCGCCCAGTAAAAGAAGCATCGGTACTTTGAAGAAGGTGAATACGACTGAGAACAATAGTCCGCAGAAGATAGAGCACCAGAATCCGAACGCCGAGCTTTTGTATACGGTTTCATAATCGCGTCTGCCGAGCGCGCGGCTCATCATGCTTGAGCTGCCGACTCCGAAGAGATTGTTTATCGCGTTGAACGCGAGCAGCACCGGTGCCGCGAGCGTTACCGCCGAATTCTGAACGGCGTCGTTAAGCATACCTACGAAATAGGTGTCGGCGAGATTGTAGAATATCATTACCAGCGAGGACAGCACCGTCGGGATCGCGAGTGTCAGCACTGCCTTTGGTATTGACATACTTTCAAACAATTCACTTTTTTTAGTATCTTCCAAGTGTTATCAGACCTTTCGTTAAGCTAAAATAAAATTCGATTTGCGTTCCGTCTCTTTGGCGGAACGCAAATCGATAGGATATATCGAAATTAGCTACCGAAAAAGGGAAGCTGTTTATACGGCAACCTCGTTGTTCTTAGATTCGTCGTCTTTATTTTCATCTTTATCATTGTTGATAAGGCAGACGAGCGCGGATTCGATCAGGTGATCCTTTACTGACGTCACCTTGATGTGCATAGAACATACATCGATTTCAAAGGTCGAACCATCGTCAGGTATCGCTCCGAGCTCGCTGAACACAAGACCGCTTAACGTGTCATAATCGTCGGTCGGAAGTTCTATACCGAGTTCACGCTCAAGGTCGGAAAGCGACTGACTGCCGGTGAGCTTCCATGTGAGCGAGTCGATCTTTTCAATAGTCGGTTCCTCTTTGCGGCTCAGCGACTGTTCGTCGTTGCCGAGATTACCGACAAGCTTTTCAATGACGTCGTTCATTGTCAGTATGCCGTACATTCCTCCGTATTCGTCGAGCACGATTGCGAAGGTCTTATGAGCATCCTTCATTTTGCGGAAGAGCACGTCTGCTTTAACATTTTCCGGAACGAAGTAGGGCGTTTTTACCGCGTTTTTCATGACGTTTTCACGCGTATGGTCAGACAGTCTGAAGTAATCCTTGAGATAAAGCACTCCGATCACATTGTCGACCGTCTCGTCACAGACCGGGTAAAAATTGTGACAGGTTTGGTGTATCGTCTCGTCCCATTCTTCCTCGGTCTCGTCCACCCAGAGCATCGTAGCTTCTGTGCGGTGCGTAGCGATTTCTCCGGCAGTGAGGTCGTCGAACTCAAATACATTCTGAATGAAGTCGCGTTCTTCGTTGTCAATAGAACCGGACTTGGCTCCCGAGTCGACCATGACGCGGATGTCCTCTTCGCTGATGTCTTCCTCGGTTTCATTGGGATCGATACCGATAAGGCGCAGCACAAGGTTAGTAGACTTAGTCAGCGTCCAGACTACCGGCGCGAACAGCTTCGAGATTATCGATAATACTAGCGACAGCGCCAGCGACAACTGCTCGGCTTTTTTCATAGCGACACGCTTCGGCACAAGCTCGCCGAATATCAACGTGAAGTAGGAAAGGATTAACGTGATTACAGCGACCGAAATTGTATTCAGGATGTTCGTCGGGATTGTAACGCCCAGTGAAACAAGCCAGTTAACAATAGGCCCCGAGAAGTTCTCGGCTGCGAACGCCGCGCCTAAATTGCCTGCGAGCGTTATGGCTATCTGAATTACCGACAAAAAGCGCGCGGGCTCGACTGTGAGCTTTACGAGACGTTTTGCCGATTTGTTGCCCTCTTCGGCGAGGTTTTCAAGTTTTGTTTTGTTGAAGCTTATGACCGCAATTTCAGCTGACGCAAAAATCGCGTTGAGCGCGATTAAGATGATCTGAAACAAGATCATAAGCAATATATTGTCTTCCATAAGTATGGTATCCTCCAAAATATCGGTTGTTATATTGTTGATATGTCGAGCCTTTGCGTCATTCACGACGCATCAACATAGCGAACCGGCATAAAGGAGGGTTAGTTCGGGGACCGGCGTCCATACAGGAGCTCACCTCTCTTTGATATTATATTCATTTATATTATTATACAACATTTCTTATACATTGTCAAGAGCATTTGACAAATGATTATAAAAATATGTATAACGATAAAAAAACCGGACATTGGTTTCATGTGTATGCAGTCGATATAGATACCCGACAATTGACAAATAAGGTATTGCTTTCATTAAGTTATGCTTATAATATAATGCGGCTTGCGAACAAGAAAGCAGATAGATTTGAATTGTGAATTGTTTTTAACAAAATAGGAGTTGATATTTTCGATAATCGGTTGTATAATAGTTCTGGTAATATTTAAATATAATTGACGCGGAGGACCGGAAATGAACCGAAAACATTTGAATATAGGGCTGCTCGGGTTCGGCTCGATGGGCAGAACACACACCTGGGCGATAAGCGCAATCCCATTTTACTACAGGAATCCGCCGTTTGAGGCGAGACTCGCCGGAGTATATACCCGAACCGAGCGGACGCGCGAGGACGCGAAGTCCGAATTCGGCTTTGCCAAGGCGTATTCGAGCGAGGATGAACTGATAGCCGACCCTGACATCGACATTATTGATATAACGACGCCGAACATCGCGCATTATGAGACGATAAAAAAAGCGATCAATGCCGGAAAGCATATCTACTGTGAGAAGCCGCTCACGACGACCGCTGAGGAAGCGGATGAGGTCGCGCGTCTTTCGAGTGACGCGGGGATAACCGCGCAGATTGTGTTCAACACCCGCTTTCTGTCGCCGATTATGCGTGCGAAGCAGCTTATAGACGAGGGAAGGCTCGGACGAATAATCAGCTTTAGAAGCTCCTATCTGCACGCCTCCTGCACCGACCTTGCGAAATCGGCGGGCTGGAAGCAGGACAAGACTGTATGCGGCGGCGGTGTGCTGTTCGACCTCGGTTCGCACGCGCTCGATCTTGTCTATTATCTCTGTGGAAATTATAAAAAGGTCTGGGGTATGTCGCAGATCGCGCACCCGACCCGCCTCGGTATGGACGGCAAGCCGTGGCAGACCAACGCTGATGAGGCGTTCTATATGCTCTGCGAGCTCGAATGCGGCGCTAAGGGCACAGTCGAAGCGAATAAGCTGGCGGTAGGCGCGAACGACGACTTCAAGCTCGAGATATACGGCGAGCGCGGAGCCCTGCGCTTTGACCTGATGGAGCCGAACTGGCTGTGGTTCTACGACATGGAGGACAAATCGGGCGACCTCGGCGGAGAGCGCGGCTTCAAGCGAATCGAGTGCTGCGGGCGTTATCCGGAGCCGGCGGGCATATTCCCGGGAGTCAAGGCTCCGATCGGCTGGCTGCGCGGACATCTCGGCTCGATGTATTCGTTCTTGTCCGCGGTCGCGGGGGAAAAGCAGGTGGGACCGAATTTCAACGACGCCGCGCACATCCAGCGTGTCATGCAGGCGGCGTATGAGTCGGACATGACCGGAGCGCCGGTCGTAATATCGTAGGATATTCAGATACGGCATAAAGCAGGTGGAAACTAATGACGGTGAATATAGTGATGAGGTTAGATAAAATGGCAAAACTGTAGGGTGTCACCGCAGACAATATCAGTATTCCCACTTCTCACTATATAATTAATGTAGAAATTTTCCGCAGGAAAATTTCTACCAAAACTCCTAACTCCTCATTCCTAACTCCTAACTAATCCAACTACCGATATAAAATAAACAAAACATATATTATTTTTCTGGAAGGTGAATCAAATGCTGCATGAAAAGCTTAAAGTCATAGGTCTTACCGGAGGTTCGGGCGCCGGAAAGGGCGAGGTCTCGCTCTGCTTTCTGTCTCATGGTATAAAGTCGCTCGATACAGATAAGGTTTCGCGCTATGTCTGTGAGCCGGGAAAGCCCTGCCTTGCCGAGCTCGCCGAGGAATTCGGCAGCCAGATTATAAATCCGGACGGCACACTCGACCGCCGCGGGCTCGCTCATCTCGTGTTCAATGAGCCGGACGAAAAGCTCCGCGCCGATAAGCTCGCGGCTCTGAATCGAATCACTCACCGGCATATCATCGCCGAAATCAACGACTGGCTCAAGGCTCGCGCCGAAGCCGGCGATACGCTCGCGGTAATCGACGCTCCGCAGCTGTTCGAGTCGGGCTTCGATAAGCACTGCGATTACATAATCGGCGTCATAGCAGATTACGAGGTGCGCATCCGCCGCATAGTCTCGCGCGACAATATCTCGCATGAGTCAGCCGAAAAGCGGCTGTCGTCGCAGAAAAGCGATGACTTCTTCATCAAGAACTGCGATTTCATCGTCTACAACGACGGCGGACTCGAAGCGCTGGAGGGACAGGTTGACGTCATACTCGAAAAGCTGAATTATGAGGGCTGAGCGAATCGGTCGCCTGCTGGTAATACCCTTTCTGCTCCTCGCGGCGTATTTTATCTGGCGCGGATTCATTTCCGAAGCTATTGAGCGCAAATTGTATCCGCTGTATTATACGGACGCGGTTGAAGCTTCCGCCGGCGAGTTCGGGCTTCCGCCCGAGCTCGTCTACGCGGTGATATTGACCGAGAGCTCATTCGACGCCGACGCGGTGTCGTCTGCCGGCGCGAAGGGACTTATGCAGCTGACCGACGATACGAACGAGTGGGTCGCGTGGCGGCTCGGCGAGGAATCCGAACCGAGCCGAATCTTCGAGCCGGGACTGAATATTCGCCGCGGCTGCTATCTGCTTTCGTATCTGTATGAACGCTTTGGCGGCTGGAATGAGGCGCTCGCCGCGTATAACGCCGGAGTCGGTCGAGTCGACGGCTGGCTCAATGATATATTGTACAGTACCGACCAAAAGACGCTGATTGTCGACATGCTACCTATTGAAGAAACACGTAATTACATTAAAAAGGTCCTTAAATCAGCGGAAAAATACAAAAAATTGTATTTTGAGGAAAACAGCGAAGAAATTTAAATCCTGCGATTGATATTTTCGCGAAAATGTGATATAATTAAGGTTGTAAATTTATTTTAAGGAAGTGCTAACATATGGAAGACAATGAAAAAACAATAGGTCAGCAGCTTGCCGAAAAACTTATATATAAGTCAAAAAGCTGCTTTGATGGCGCCGATAAACAGGCGGTCGCCGACTACTGCGAGGGCTACAAGAAATTCCTCGACAACGGTAAGACCGAGCGCGAGGTGGTAAAGGAATCGATCGCTATAATCGAGTCGCAGGGCTACAAGCCTTATATCCTCGGCGATAAGCTCGAGCGCGGCGGCAAGTATTACCTCAACAACCGCGGCAAGTCGCTGTTCATGTTCAGAATCGGCTCGGAGTCGATCGAGAACGGCATCCGCATCACCGCGTCGCACATCGACTCGCCGCGCGTCGACTTCAAGCCGCGTCCGGTATACGAGGACAGCGAAATGTGCTTCTTCAAGACCCACTACTACGGCGGTATCAAGAAGTATCAGTGGACCGCGATACCGTTGTCGCTGCACGGCGTGATCTCGAAGCGCGACGGCGACGTCGACGTCAGAATCGGCGAGCAGGACGACGAGCCGGTATTCTATATCAACGACCTGCCGCCGCATCTGTCGCAGCTGCAGAATTCAAAGCCGTCGTCTAATACAATCGAGGGCGAGCAGCTGAATATCCTCGCAGGCAGCGAGCCGTATGACGACGACAAGGTCTCCGACCGCTTCAAGCTGAATCTGCTTGCCGCGCTGAACGAAAAGTACGGCTGCACCGAAGCGGATCTCATCAGCTCCGAGCTCTGCGCCGTGCCGGCAATGAAGGCGCGCGATATCGGCTTCGACCGCTCGCTCATCGGCTCGTACGGTCACGACGACCGCGTCTGCGCGTATCCGTCGATCACCGCGATGCTCGCTTCCGAGAACTCGCCGCATACGCTGATGAACATCATCGCCGACAAAGAGGAAATCGGCTCGGAGGGCGTCAGCGGTATGCAGTGCCGCATACTTTCGGACATCATCGACGAAATCGCGCTCGCGCTCGGCGGCAATCCGAGAGTCGTCCGCGCAAATTCGAAGTGCCTGTCGGCTGACGTCAACGTCGCGTACGACCCGAATTTCCCCGAGGTGTTCGAAAAGCGCAATACCGCCTTTTTGAATCACGGCGTCGTGCTGTCGAAATACACCGGCGCGCGCGGCAAGTCGGGCACATCCGACGCGTCTGCGGAGTTCGTCGGATTCGTAACCCGCCTGTTCGACGACGAAAACGTCATCTGGCAGATGGCAGAGCTTGGCAAGGTAGACCTCGGCGGCGGCGGAACGGTCGCGAAATTCATCGCCGAAAACAATATCGACGTAATCGACCTCGGAGTGCCGGTCATCTCGATGCACGCGCCGTATGAGGTCGTCGCCAAGAACGACGTCTATATGACGCACAAGGCTATCCTCGCGTTCTACAAATAGTTGTTAGTTGTTAGCTGTTAGTTATTAGTTGAGTTACTTGCGTTTGGAATGGAAGTAACTTTCACATACGTCAGGTTTTATTATGTTAAAGCTCACGAGCTTTGTGATTATGGAACAATTAACATAGTGTAGTAAAGCGTCGGTAAAAGATAAGGAGACACAGCAATGAACGAAATATTAAAAAAAGTCGGATTATATGGAATCGTGCCGGTCGTCAAGATTGACGACGCGGAGAAAGCCCTGCCGCTCGCGGGCGCGCTCTGCCGCGGCGGACTGCCGGTCGCGGAGATTACATTCCGCACCGCCTGCGCGGAGGAAGCTATAAAGGCTATATGCAAGGAGTACCCGAATATGCTGGTCGGCGCGGGAACGGTGCTCACTCCCGAGCAGGCGGACCGCGCGGTAGCTGCCGGAGCTAAGTTTATTGTCAGCCCCGGACTCAATCCCAAGGTCGTCGCGCACTGCCTCGAAATCGGAGTGCCGATAACACCCGGCTGCTCGAATCCGAGCGACATTGAGACCGCGCTCGAGTTCGGACTTGACGTCGTCAAGATCTTCCCCGCGGAGGCTATCGGCGGACTGCCGATGATCAAGGCTATGAGCGCGCCCTACGGCAGCCTCAAGTTCATGCCGACCGGCGGACTCAATGAGTCGAATATACTCTCCTACCTCAAGTTCAACAAGATCCTCGCGTGCGGTGGCAGTTATATGGTTTCGAGCGACCTTATCAACGCCGGCGACTTCGCTAAGATCGAGGAGATGACTCGGAACGCGGTTATGCAGATGCACGGCTTCGAGCTGAAGCACGTCGGCTTCAACACCGAGAACAAGGAAAAAGCGCTCGCGGCTATGGAGCTGCTCTGCCGTCTGTTCGGCTTCGAGCCGAAGCCGGGCAACAGCGGCGCGTTCGCCGGAACCGGTTTCGAGCTTATGTACAAGCCATTCCACGGCACCAACGGTCATATCGCGATCGGCGTCAACTTCCTTGACCGCGCGGTATTCTACCTTGAAAACATGGGCATCGAGTTCGAGCCCGAGAGCTACGCCAAGTTCGCCGCCGGCGAATCAAAGGCGGTTTACCTCAAGGACGAAATCGCCGGCTTCGCGTTCCACCTGTTGCAGAAGTAATTCCGGATATGCAAAGATTTTCTGACGGCGCGCGCGTTGTGTTTATCGGCGACAGCATCACCGCCGCGAATAATTTCGTCGCACGTGTGTTTGATTATTATCGGACGGAGCTCGCGAGCGCTCATGTCACCTTTAAGAACTCGGGCGTATCCGGTGGTTCGACCCGGTCGGCACTCGATTACCTCGAGCCGGATGTATTTCCGTTCGAGCCGACCGACGCGGTTATCATGCTTGGCGTCAACGATTCCAATCGCACCTTGCTCGAGCAGCCCGACTCTGCCGAGCGCAGAGCCAGACTCGACCGCGCGTATGATACATATAGAGTAAAGCTCCGCGAGCTCTGCGACAAGCTGACAGAGCGGGGAATAAAGCTCACGCTTTGCACCCCCGCGCCCTACGCCGAATTTCTCGCGACCGGACAGCCGCCTCTCGTCGGCGGTCACGCGCTGATTCTGCGCTACGCCGAATATGTGCGCGCTCTCGCCCGCGAGCTCGGCTGCGGGCTGGTCGACTACCACGCGCGGATGAGCGAGCTCTATCTCGACGAGCCGCTGTACAATGCCGACCACGTACACCCGAACGATCTCGGACACGCGCGCATGGCTGAATGTCTGCTCGCGGCACAGGGACTTACACCTCGCGAGCTCGTGCTTGGACAGCAGCCCGAGCCGATTTCGCCCGAGCTTGCCGGCTGGCGTGAAGCGACCGCGAAAATACGCACGATTTACGCGGTCGAGTGGATGATTGTGAAGAATTACGCGCTGCCTGACTCGGAAAAGCTCGCGCTGGTCCGCGATTATGTCGACGGCAAGAAGTGGGGAGACTTCCTGTATTTTGAGGGAATTTCGAAGGCGTATCTCGTCGACAAGCCGAACGAGCGACAGATTGTCGAGTATATCGACCGAGAAGCTGAACGTTTAGCTAATAATATGTAATAATTGCTAAACATAGACAAAAATATCCGAATAATACTATATAAAACAACGCGAACGAAATATCCGTTCGCGTTGTGTTTTATATATAATATGCTACTTGGTCTCCGACCTGCCGACAATCATCCGACTTTCAGCCGTCAGCTCGGTAATCCTCAATTTCGATACCGGTAAAATACAGCTTCAGCATATCCGCCGCTGCGACGCCCTGATTCGCGAGGTCGCGCAGACCTATCTGTGACAGACCGACTCCGTGACCGTAGCCCTTGCCGGCGAAAATAAAGTTGTTCGCGTCGGACGCGTATATGACGGTCGGTGTGCTAATTGAATTGACATAGCTCAATTTACCGCTGCCGGAAGACGTGACGTAGTTGAACGATTCGACATTCGAAACATTCGTGACTCCGCTTGATGTAATGACAGACTGCGGCGCGGAGTTCGTCAGACTCGAGCTGCCGGCCGACGTCACGACCTCGGTCGATTCGAATGAATCGGTGTCAAAGCTCGTAATGTTCGCGAGCACCGATCCCTTGCCGACGACAAAATTCGCACTGTTGACATATTTCGCGAGCGCGGTGCGGATTGTGTCCGAGCGCTTGATTGTAACGCTCGAGCCGTAGATGTCGGTGATTGTGAGCTGATATATGTAGGTCGAGTTCTCAGCGAGCTGATCTATAGTAATAGACGCGATTGAACCGTTCAATGTCGTGTAGCCCTTGCCGCGCAGATATTCGCAGAGCTCGCTGCCCGAAACCTCGCTTGTCCACTGACCCATGGTGTGGTTTGTGAAAATCTCCCACGGCGTCTCGACTGCTACAAGATAGTCTATCTTGCCGCCCCATGCGTCCTCGCTGCTGACCGTGACGCCGCCAGAAACCGCGCTGTAGTAAGCCTCAACAATCTCGTCGTCATAGGTCATGACCAAACCGGCGGTTTCGTCGACCGCGCGAATCACCGTGTCGTTGATGCGAGATGTGCCGTTGTAGACCTGACAGTGTGTAGAGTTGCACAAATCGACATTGTATGCCGATTCGTGGCGATTGAGCGACGACAATGTGAATGAGCGCACACAGATGGCAAAGGCTTTCTGCGCTTCGAGCGGCCATGAGTTTGATATTTCATACGGCAGGACGCCCTTGATGTAGTCGCCAAGCTGTATTACATTCGTCAGAGCAACTCCGTCGGTCGCGCCGGCGTCTGCTGATACCGCCGAATTGTAACGGCTGAACATGAAGATTCCGTCATAGGTTTTCTGCGCGGGGGTCACGAGATATGCTTTGCTGCCGTCGGACGAGTTGATAGCGTCGAGTCCGAGCTCGGTCGCGCCCGCGCAGTCGTATTCGAAAAGTATGCGGTCGGTTTCAGGATCGACAATCGAAACCGCGGTGTCGGTCGGTCCGACCGCGGTCAAAATTAAGGAGCTGTCATATTGCGCAAGCTGTGCAATCAACGCTTCAGCACCATCCGCGCTGTCAAAGCTGCCTATGCGAACGCGGTAGCCGCCCTGTATATACGACGGGATCAGATACGCTCCGAGCGATGTCGCGACCGGCTCGAGCTTTACTATCAGCTCCTCGCACTGCTCGCGGGTCATCCCGCTGCCGGCTTCGGCGTGCCAGCCGCCGACCGCGACTCCGGTATTGCTTTTGTAGTAGGTCATGCCGGTCTTTCCAAGATTAGAGTCGACCGTGCAGGAGAGTTTGTCGATCTCCAGCTCCCAGAGCGGGGTGAAGTCAAGCTCGGGCGAGTGCTCGTCGACGCTGCCGACGACAAAGCCATACGGCGTCGTGACCTCAAAGCCGACTGTGACATTGCTGCCATACATCAGACCGACGCGGATGTTGAGCGAGTCGGCGCCGGTGTCGAGCGACAGCCGCTCGTCCGGCTCGGACGCGTAGATCGGCAAAACGAGATTGTAAATCAGTGTGCCGAAAACCGAACCGAGCATCAGCACCGCTAATATGATCGCGAGTAAGCGGCGCATCTTGTCTCGGCGCGATGGCTTTTTATTCGCTGACAATGCTGTAATCCCCTCTCACCATGATGTAAGTGTCGGCTGTGGTCACTGTAATTCCTCGTCCGTCGCCGCGCGGGATAACCAGGCTGTGGTAGATCGGTATCGCCCCGCCTGACATAATCTCGGTACCGTCGGTAAGGTCGTTGATGCCGTTGATATTCGGCGAGTAGGCGACAGCGCTGCCCGAGCGGAGTATCAGCTCAAGCGAGCCGCCAGCGACTAACTTCTGTCCGACGTTAAGCGTGATTATCTCGTATTCGGCGCTCGTGTCGGCCGACTGCAGCGCTGTGACGGCGGCAGAAAGCTGCTCGAGCTGTGCCTTGAGCGACGCGTTTTCACTCGAAAGCTGCATATTCGCCGCGGCGAGCGACTCGAGCGACGCGGTGAGATCGGTTATCTTCTTGTCATAATCAGCCTTGACAACTTCATTTATGTAGGAAAGTGAGACGAGCGGGTCGCTGTTCGAGTCATACGCGAGTCCGTCGCCGCTCGCGAACACTGTCAGTGCTCCAACCGCGACCAACGCGACCGCTACCGTCGCACATTTTAACTTTTTCATGTTGGAAATCCTTTCATTTATTAAAGGTGTTGACATAATACGTCTATCTTATAAACGCACTAATAATTTTATTATAATATATCCAGTCTTAAATTGCAATGTCTATTCGGAAAATTTTTTTGACCATTTGTATAAATCTTCTGTGAATCCGAACTGATATACCGGTGGTTATCAGACGATATGGTCGGTGCAGACCGCACAATATGTGATATCCGACAGCAATGCGGGAGCATAGATTAGATATTTTTTGAAAATATATTTCTGGAATTTCGAATTACAGCATGGTGCGTTACGCAACCGCGTCAGTACGCCGTCGCGGCAAATTTCCCGCACAGCAAGATTTTCCGCACTAATATTTACCTTTTGTGCGGTAAAGTTTCAGAATAACTTATTAAAACATCTTGACCGGACAGGGAAGTTATGCTATAATTAACAGAGAAAATCTGATAAAGGGAAGCGTTCCCGAAAGGAGAAGATATGCTGACAGACATAGAAATAGCGCAGGGAGCGAAGCTGCTTCCGATTGCCGATATCGCGTCGAAGCTCGGAATCGAGCCGGACGAGCTTGAACTATACGGAAAATACAAGGCGAAGCTGTCGGAGGAATATATTAAAAAATGTGAAAACAAGCCGGACGGTCGGCTGATACTTGTCACCGCTATAAATCCCACTCCGGCGGGCGAGGGCAAAACTACGACTACTGTCGGTCTCGGTATGGCGCTGAACCGACTCAAAAAAAAGACGGTCATCGCGCTGCGCGAGCCGTCGCTCGGACCGGTGTTCGGAATCAAGGGCGGAGCGGCAGGCGGCGGATACGCGCAGGTCGTGCCCATGGAGGACATCAATCTGCACTTCACCGGCGATTTTCACGCCATAACCGCGGCGAACAATCTTTTGTCCGCGGTCATAGACAATCACCTCCAGCAGGGAAACGAGCTCGGAATCGACCCGCGGCGCATACTTTTCATGCGCTGCACCGATACGAACGACCGCGCGCTGCGTAACTGTGTCGTCGGCATGGGCGGCGCGCTTTCGGGAGTCGTCCGCGAGGAGCATTTCCAGATAACCGTAGCGTCCGAAATCATGGCTATACTCTGTCTTGCCGAGTCGATTGCCGATCTTAAGGAACGGCTTGGGTCTATACTTGTCGCGTATAAATACGACGGTAGTCCGGTATATTGCCGCGACCTCGGCGTGCAGGGCTCGATGGCGGCTTTGCTGCGCGAAGCGCTCAAGCCCAACCTCGTGCAGACGCTCGAAAACACGCCCGCGTTGATACACGGCGGTCCGTTCGCGAATATCGCGCACGGCTGCAATTCGGTAAGAGCGACGCGGCTCGCGCTCAAGCTCGGCGACTACACCGTCACCGAAGCCGGTTTCGGCGCGGACCTCGGCGCGGAGAAGTTTTTCGACATCAAGTGCCGCACCGCCGGCATAAGACCGAGCGCGGTCGTGCTTGTAGCGACAGTCCGCGCGCTCAAATACAACGGCGGAATTCCCAAGACCGAATTGAAGGCGGAGAATCTCGACGCCCTGCGGCGGGGCGCGGTCAACCTCGAAGCGCACATCGAGAACCTGTCGAAGTTTGGCATACCGGTCGTAGTCGCGCTAAATCGATTTGATACCGACACCGACGCCGAGCTCGATTATGTCCGCGCGCTCTGCGAAAATAAGGGTGCCGACTGCGCGCTGTCCGAGGTGTTCGCCAAGGGCGGCGAGGGCGGAATCGAGCTTGCCGAAAAGGTGATTGCCGCCTGCGAGCGCGAGAACAATTTTAAGCCGATATACGACCTGTCGCTGTCAATCGAGGATAAGATTGGCACAATTGCCCGGGAAATCTACGGCGCGAGTGAAGTCGTGTTCGATCCCGCCGCGACAAAAGCCATCAAGGATTATATCAATATTTTGCCCGAATGCGCGAATTACCCGGTCTGTATGGCGAAGACGCAATATTCGCTGTCGGACGACCCGTCGCTGCTCGGTCGACCGACCGGATTCACATTGAACGTCCGCGAGGTGCGCCTGTCCGCGGGAGCTAAGTTCATCGTCGCGCTGACCGGCTCGATACTCACAATGCCTGGATTGCCGAAGCATCCGGCGGCGGTTGACATCGACGTCGACGACGACGGAAGGATAACCGGATTGTTCTGATGAAAAAACTGCTATTTGATGAGGTGACACATTCGACCGACGAGACCGAAGCGCTCGGAGCGCGGATCGCCGAGCTCGCGCGGCGCGAGGGAATAGACTTCGCCGCGCTGTACGGCGATCTCGGCACCGGAAAAACCGCGCTCACCAGAGGTATCGCGTCGGTATACGCGCCCGGGGCGTATGTTCGCAGTCCTACGTTCACAATTGTCAATGAATATACTGCCGCCGGCAGGAATGAGACAAGCCTTCCGGTCTTTCACTTCGATATGTATCGCGTAACCGACGAGGATTCACTCGATTCGATAGGCTTCTATGATTACTTCGCGCGCGGCGGCTTCATCGTCACCGAATGGAGCGAGAACATCCCGTGGGCTCTGCCGGAGGAATATATTGAAGTAAAGCTCGAGCGATTATCAGACGATGAGCGTCGAATCACGGCGGTGGCAGTCGGGCGGGAGAGAAAGGATGATGAGACTTGCTGACCTTGGCAATAGATTCGACGGCGGCTACCGCGGCCTGTGCTCTGTCGCGCGACGGCAGGCTGGTCGCGATGAATACGGTCGACGGCAGACTCACGCACAGCGAGATACTTCTGCCGATGATCGAGCGTATGCTCGCCGATTCGGCATTGAAAATTGACGACGTCGATATATTTGCCTGCGCGACCGGTCCGGGGTCGTTCACCGGAGTGCGAATCGGCGCGGCGACAATCAAGGGATTGGCATTCGGCAGCGGCAAGCCCTGCGTCGGCGTATCGACGCTCGTTTCGCTCGCGTATAATCTCGAGCTGGGCATAACGCCGGACGCAGCCGCAAACGACCGCGATATTGACATAAGCTGTAAGGACTGTGATATTGACAGAATCGGTCAGAACCGCGGTATACTCGTAGTTCCGGTCATGGACGCGCGGCGCGGACAGGTGTATACCGCGCTGTTCAAGTCGGGCGAGCGGCGTAGCGAGGATATGCTTATCAAGCTCGAGGAGCTGCGCGAGCGGCTCGACGGCTACACCTGCGGCATATTTTTTGTAGGCGACGGATATGACGCGGCGATGAGATTTTTCGCCGGAGACCGCCGTGTCCGCACGACCTCGCCGCTGCTGATACCGCACAACGCGTTCAGCGTAGCGCGTGCCGCTGAGCGGGTTTATGCCGCGTCCGATGACAAGACGCAGTTTGGCTGCGAGTCGATGTCACCGCGCTACCTGCGCGCACCGCAGGCAGAGCGCGAACGGCTCGAAAGAATGGCGGCGGCGTCACAGTGATTTGCTCCACATGGCGCAGATATCGTCACAGCTTCGATAGTATATAATTGTCAACTATTGGTATATTAAATATGCAATTAATGTATAAATATACAATATCTATACAGAAAGGATCATAAAGATATGAAAACCATCAAAGATAAGCAGATACTTGTCGGCGCGGATTTCGCCGGATTTCCGCTCAAGGAAGCGGTCGTCGCGCACCTCAAGCGCCGCGGCTGGACGGTCACCGACATCGGAGTCAAGAGTCCGGACGACGATGACACCGACCTCATGTTCCACCGCATCGGTCTGCGCGTCGGCTCGATGATCTCCGAGGGAGAATTCGAGCGCGCGCTGATATTCTGCGGAACCGGCATGGGTATACACATCGCCGCGTCGAAGTGCCCGCATGTACACGCGGGAGTCGTTGAGAGCGTCCCTGCCGCGCTGCGCGCAATCACCGGAAACGGAGTAAATGTGCTCGCGATGGGCGCGTTCTACGTCGCGCCTCAGATGGGCTGCGATATAGCAGACGCGTATCTCGGCGCCGAGCTCGGCAGCGGCTACGAGTGGTGGCACAATTTCTACGAGTTCCATAAGCTCGCGATAGACGAGCTCGAGGCGTTCGATTATGAGGAATACAAGAAAAACGGCTTCAAGCTAAAGCACCTCGGAGACTATCCGCTGACGCTCGAGGAAAAACCGGAAGATTAATAAAAAAGACGTTTATTATAAAGGAAAGATCATTTTATTATGGAAAAAATATACGCGCTCGCGTCCGATCATGGCGGATACGAGCTTAAAGAAGAAATCAAACGTCATTTCGACGCGATTGGCGTCAAGTATATCGACTACGGAACAAATTCGACCGCCAGCGTCGACTATCCCGAATACGCCGCCAAGGTCTGCCGCGCGATTATCAGCGGCGAGTGCGGGGCGGGGATACTCTGCTGCGGCACCGGAATCGGTATGTCGATTGCAGCGAACAAATTCGACGGCATCCGCGCCGCCGTCGCGTCGGATACATTCAGCGTGCGTTACACGCGTATGCACAACGACGCGAACGTGCTCTGTCTCGGTGGTCGCGTAGTCGGCGTCGGGCTGGCCCTTGAGTTATGCGACGTTTTCGTCTCGACCGAGTTCGAGGGTGGTCGCCACGCGAAGCGGGTTGGCATGATTACCGAGCTTGAATCGACCCACCGTTGATTGTGTGGGTGTTATATTACACATATGAGCATCGCTTTGCACAGAAATGGTGCGTAATATTTGTGTAAAATAACACTTGTATTTTTCTTGTGAGTATGATATAATTTTCTACATAAATCTACCCTTTATGAAAGGATTTAACAATTATGAAAAAGACTATGCGCTTTATATCCGCGCTGCTCAGCTCGCTGCTGATATGCGGAGCTGTGGCGGTATCGGCTGACGACACCGCGGCAAGCGAAACAACGGCGGAAGAACCGGTTTCTGTAGAAGTTACCGACGAGACCGAGGTCGCCGACGAAGCTGAAACCACCGACGAGACCGAGGTCGCCGACGAAGCCGAAACCACCGACGAGACCGAGGTCGCCGATGAAACTGAAACTTCCGACGAAACCGAAGCTCCGGTCGAGACCGAAGCTGCCGAGGTTACGGTATTCCTCGCGGTTGAGGGACCGACCGAAAACTACCTGCTTACAGTCGGAAATTATCTGAATGACGGTTCGGTAAGCGCGGCTGACGTAATCGCGGATGC
>ERZ1643251.2389-NODE-2389-length-19204-cov-8.607238_pt1 | contig 19204 bp, 19 predicted proteins | sample MGYA00579261_ERZ1643251 | MGnify/ENA primary metagenome ERZ1643251 (study PRJEB29033, sample SAMEA4952267) | chicken gut metagenome | biome: Broiler Chicken; feature: Gastrointestinal Tract; material: Caecum | place: Ireland | collected 2018 | study: Broiler...
TGCTTTCAGCACCTAAAGCAAGCCATGCAATTTATTGCATGGTAGTTGACAAAAATTAAGTTTCTTTTTTCTTTTTCTTATTTGTTATCTGCATTTTGTATTGTATAATTAAATTATGGTGGTACTATGCAGATAATCTTATTAATAATCGGTTTTATTATAATTATTAAAGCATCTGACTTTCTAGTTGATGCTTCATCTGCTCTTGCCCTAAATTTTCATGTGCCTAAAATGCTAATTGCTTTAACCATTGCTGCCTTTGGAACCTGTGCTCCTGAAATTGCTATATCATTTCAAAGTGTTAGCACCGGTAATGGCGAAATAGCATTTGCCAATGTCGTCGGCAGTTGCGTCGTAAATGTTTTCTTAATTATTGGCCTTGCATCATTCATTCGACCCATAAAAGTAAAACACGCTACTATCAAAAAAGAATTACCAATACTAGTAATAATAACATCTGTCTTTGCAGTACTTATGCTCGATAGTATATTTAATCCTTATACCAGTGATGCTTTTTCTAGATCAGATGGTATAATTTTAATTTTACTATTTGGATTATTTGTCATTTATTTAATTCAACTTCTATTTAAAAGAAGTGAATATTCTGAAGAAGAAATTGAAAAAATAAAATATAGTCCAATTGTTGCCATAATAATTATTATAGTTGCCATAATCTTAATAATTTACAGCAGCGATTTAATTGTTGCATCTGCTAAAGAAATTGCTACCCGTCTTCACATCAGCGAAAAATTAATCACTATGTTTGCTATAGTGATTGGTACAAGCTTACCGGAAATGGTTATGACAGTAACAAGTGCTAAAAAAGGTGAATTTGATATAGCTATCGGTAATATCATTGGTACTAATATCTTTAATATTTGTATTGTCTTAGGTCTACCGGTTATTATCTATGGCGATGTTTTACTTACTGGCTTCGGCGCAATCGATATCATCGCTGTATTTTGGTCCTCATCCCTTTTATTTGCTTTTGCCAGAAGTGAAAAAACAATCGATAAAAAAGAAGCAATAGTTATGCTCGTTATTTTTGCTATTTATTATGTCTTTTTATTAGTTGAAGGCTACTAAATTACAAATAACGACATTTTTTTTAGTTATCATATGGTATAATTAATAAAAAAGCGAGGTATTATTTATATGTTAGCATATGGAGTAAATGTATTAAAAGAATTAGACAGTAAAAAAATTAAGAAAGTTATGACATCTCGAACAGAGATAATTGAGTATTGTAAGGAACATAAAATAAAATATGAACACACAGATAATCATATTTTAAATAAATTTACTAAAGAAAATCATCAAGGAGTAGTAATTGATATTTACAATTATGATTACTACAAATTAGAAGATGTTGATGGCAACTTTGTAGTTATGTTAGATCATTTGGAAGACCCTCACAACTTCGGAGCAATTATTCGAACCTGTGCTGCTGCTGGCGTAACTTCTATTATAATTCCTAAAGATCGCTCTGTTAAAGTAACTGATGTAGTCATGAAAACAAGTGTTGGAACAATTAACTATGTCAAAATAATAATGGTCAGTAATTTGGTAGATGCCATAAAGAAATTAAAAAAGCAAGGCTATTTTATCTATAGTGCTGATATGCATGGCGAAAATTATCGTACACTTGATTACAGCGGCAAAAGAGTATTAGTAATTGGTAATGAAGGTAAAGGTATAAGTAACTTAGTAAAAGATAATAGTGATTTTTTAGTAACTATTCCAATTAACCCTAAAGTAGAAAGTTTAAATGCCTCAGTTGCTGCTGGAATTTTAATTTATCAAATGGAAAATGCTGATGAATGATTATGAATTAGTTTACCTAGCTCAAGAGCAAAACGAGGAGGCTTTAGAATATCTTTACCAAAAATATGATAAATTAATAAAAGGGTTAATTTTTAAAAGATTTTTCAATTTAATTAAATTGGGAATAGATTTAAATGATGTTTACAATTGGTGTTTAAATGCTTTAAATAATGCTATTAAAAGTTATAATGCTGATAATAACGCAATTTTTTCTACTTACGCAACTACGATTGTTGAAAATTCTATCAAAAATTACTTGCGAAATAATTGTAAAACAAATGAAAAACTAAATATAGTAATTGAACCATTTTATGAAAACCAAGCTATTACATATTTAGATTTTACTATCAATTATAACACTGATCCTTATTACACTCTAAGCAATCAAGAACATCTTTCTGAATTATTGATTGCAATAAAAAATGCTTTATCTCCATTTGAATATAAGGTATATGTTTTATTGTTAAATAATTTAAAATATCAAGATATTGCTAAAAAGCTAAATAAAACACCTAAACAAATAGATAATGCTATTCAAAGAATAAAAAATAAATTAAAAATGGTGCTTAAATCTATGAAAATCGCTTGAAATTAATTAGTGTTTATGATATATTACTAATGAACACGAAAGTGTTTTTTTAAATGGAGGTTTTTTAAAAGTGGCAAAAGAAGAAAAGAAAGTGTCCAAAAAAGAATTAAAAGTCAAAAAACAAGATAAGAAAAAGAAAGAAAAAAAAGAGACTAAAAAGCCTAGTGAAGGCTACTTTAAACAAGTTCGTAAGGAAATGAAACTTGTTAAATGGCCAAGTGGCAAGGATGTTTTAAAATATACTATCTCAACAATAATATTTTGTGTATTTTTATGCTTAATATTTATGGGATTAAATTTAATAATGTCATTAATTAGAGGATGGGTTGGATAATGGAAAAACAATGGTACGTAGTAAATACTTATTCTGGTCATGAAAGTAAAGTTAAAGAAAAATTAGAGGCTAGAACTGAATCCATGGGAATGCAAGATTACATTTTCCGTGTTATAATACCCGAAACTACTGAAGTAGAAGTAAAAGATGGTGTTAAAAAGGAAAAAGTAAAGAAAATGTTTCCTGGTTATGTTTTAGTTGAAATGATTATGACTGATGAAGCTTGGTATATCGTTAGAAATACTCCAGGTGTAACAGGATTTATTGGTTCAAGTGGAAAAGGTGCCAAACCAACTCCATTATTACCTCAAGAAATCGATAGAATTCTTGCTAACATGGGCATGAGTAGAGTAAATATTGAAAATGATTTAAATGTTGGTGATACAGTAAATATTATTGATGGACCATTCAATGGTATGAGTGGTAAAGTTGATAACATTGACATTAAAAATAATCGACTTAATATTATTATTGATTTATTTGGTCAAGAAACAAATGTCGATGTTGAATTATATCAAGTAAGTAAAATATAAAACGAATAGCTAGTAACTCTATTCGTTTTTTTCTTTGCCATCAACATCATTTGGTTTAACTATTACCTCAGCAGTAGTGCTAACCATTCGAGTTTTGCTCCATCTTTCATAAAATATTTTCTTGCTAACTGCTAATTTGAAGAAACATATAACATAATAAATGAATATAAATAGTAATACTAATAATACAGAATATACTAGAATAGTATCTTTAAGATAAGAAATAATATTTGAACAAATTATTAATAGTATTATTGGTAAACCTACATACCCTAAATAAAATAAAGCAGTCCTTAAAATCATTTGCAATAATGATAATTTTTCACTTTTAGTAGAAACAATTTTAATTTTTAAAAACTTACATCCCAGTGTTTGTCCTTTAAATAAATATGGAAGCAAAATAAAGTAAGCGACCATAAATACAAAATAATGTGGAAACCTTGAAAAATCAAATATAGAATATAAAATAACGTATATAAATGTTGCAATAAACCAATCTAAACAGTAAGCCAAACTTCTTCTAATGATTGAAACCTTTCTTCCTAGAGCCTTGGCTGTATCATCGATTTCCTCTCTATCTGGTAAAAATTTAAGTAACAAACTACCAACAAAGTATCCAATTAATCCCCCGAAAGTATTTAATATTAAATCATCAACATCAAATAATCTATAACCGCGAGGATAAATAAAATATAATCCTGTAACTTGTGTAAGTTCAAAAAACAAACTTAATAAAAATGACCATAAAACAGTCTTTTTAAAACTAAATTTAAAATAATAATGCAAATATGCTCCGAAAGGAATTGTTAAAATAATATTAAATACTGGAACAATAAATTGACTACTTTTTAAAGCGGTAATATATGTAGAAAAATCATTTAAAACAAATCCGCTATTATTTATAAAATCAGTTATAAAATTAAATGGTATAAGTTGTGTTGTTGGAGTAGTTAAAGCCATAACTTCTTCTCGTGATGGCAGTGGTAAAATTACTAAAAAATAAGCAGTTAGTAAATAAAGAATAAAAGAATAGATAATCAAAGCTCTATACCAATATACAGAACCATATTTATGATATTCTTTTAAAACATAAGGTAAAGTTATCAAAAACGCAATAAATGGAAATGTAATAAGTGCAATTTTTATTATAGATAAATAGTTCATACTTCTAGTCCTTCTCTCTTAACTTTTTATTCTTTCCTGTAACTAATGCTAGATATCCTTCCAAACTGTGAAGATCTTTTCTCATGGCAACGATTTTATCAGCCTTTGACATTAATCTGCCTTCAATATAAAATGATTTCCTAAGGGAAAACGAACCAACTTTTCCAATTAATGTAGAAGCAGTCATTATTTTCTTGAAATTTTCTGGCAAAGCATCATATTTTTCTTGGTTGTTTAACTCTAATGGTGTTCCGTCAATTGCTCTAACAGGTAAAGGAAACATATGATGAATTATGCCATCGATAATCATTAATGTATCATGTTCATTTGTAAATATTTGAGGAAACCATGTTATTGCATTGACACATGCTTCCAAAGGATGAGCAAAGCCATGTAAATTTTTAAATTTTTTTTCTTTCGACTTTAAATTATTTTGCCAAGGTTCTTCATATAAATCATGAAACATAGCAATATATATAGCAACATTTAAATTTATAAAGTTAAATTTACTTCCTTTTTTCTTTAATCTAGTTATAAGTTTATAAGTAACAATAGCATCACAGATAATATGTTCTCCGATTGTTTTACAATCGTGATGCCAAAATGGATCTTTCATTCTTTTAATAAATTCTTTGTGATAACAAATTGGTCTTATGATAGACCAAAGTTTTTTTATATTATAACCAGTTAATTTATATTGTGCACAAAAAAATTTGTATTTTTCGTAAATTTCTTTTTTCATGATTGTCCTCTTTAAAATTTATATTCTATTTAGTTGCTTGTACTTCTATTATAAACTATTAAATATTTTTTTGAAACCTTTTTGTATTACAATTTAGTCACATTAGTAAATAGATAATTATCATTTCTAATAATAAATATGTTGCATATCTTATATAGAAAGGAGGTTTTTAAATTGAACAATTATGAAAGAGCCGTCAAAAAAGTTCAATGTTCTGGTTTAGATCAACAATGTTGTTGTTGCTTTGGCCCAACCGGCCCAACCGGTCCAGCAGGTCCAGCAACTATAACTGCTGGTGTAACTGTAACAACCGCTCCGGGAACTCAAGCTGAAGTTACCAATGTAGGAACAAATGAAAATGCTGTTTTAAGATTTGCAATTCCCGCCGGTGCGACAGGAGCGACGGGACCTACCGGTCCAACTGGCCCAACCGGACCTCAAGGATTAACAGGAACGACTGGTGCCACTGGTCCAACTGGAGCAACCGGAGCAACAGGCCCGACCGGCCCTGCCGGTACTGGATCAGCTGGAGCCACTGGTCCTGCGGGAGCTACAGGCCCAACCGGAGCTACGGGACCAACAGGTGCAAGCGGAGCGACAGGTCCAACAGGCCCAACCGGACCGAGCATTAACTTAACCATAGGTACTGTTTCATCAGGAGCAACTGCATCTGCTACAATAACGGGAGTATCACCAAATTTAGTTTTAAATTTAGTATTACCAATAGGTGCAACTGGAGCAACTGGTATTATAGGCCCAACCGGTCCAACAGGATCAACAGGCCCTACTGGCCCAGCAGGAACAACAGGAGCCACTGGACCAACAGGTGCAAGTGGAGCAACCGGTGCAAGCGGGGCAACAGGACCAACAGGCCCAGCAGGAGCAACTGGAGCGACAGGTCCAACAGGTGCAAGTGGAGCAACAGGACCTACGGGACCAACAGGCCCAGCAGGAACAACAGGAGCGACAGGTCCAACAGGTGCAAGTGGAGCAACAGGACCTACGGGACCAACAGGCCCAGCAGGAGCAACCGGAGCGACAGGTCCAACAGGTGCAAGTGGAGCAACTGGACCAACAGGACCAACTGGACCAACAGGACCGACGGGACCTACAGGACCTTAACAGGAGAATATGAAAAATTTAAAAATTTGTGTTTATGCTATATGTAAAAATGAAAGTAAGTTTATAAAACGATGGTTAGAATCAATCAAGGATGCAGATTATATTTGCGTCCTTGACACTGGTTCTACTGACAATAGTATTGAATTATTAAAAGATGCCAACGTCATACTTGGTGAAAAAACTTTTGAAAAGTTTAGATTTGATGAAGCACGTAATGAATCTTTAAAATTAGTTCCAAAAGATACTGATGTTTATATCTGTTTAGATATTGATGAAGTTATGTTGCCGGGATGGCGAGAAGCAATCGAAAAAGTTTGGCAAGACGATACAACTAGACTTCGTTATATCTATAATTGGAGTTTAGATGAACATAATACTCCTAAAGTAAGTTTCTATCAAGATAAAATCCATGGGAAAGATTACATTTGGGTAAACCCAGTCCATGAAATTCTAAAATATCTTGGTGATAATGAAAATTATGTTCAAAGTGATGAGCTAATAATTAATCACTATCCAGACCAAAATAAATCTCGTGGTTCATATTTACCTTTATTAGAATTAGCAGTAAGTGAAGAACCTGAAAATGACCGTAATATGCATTACTTAGGAAGAGAATATATGTATTATGGTAAATGGGAAGAATCTATTGCTACTCTAAAAAGACATCTAAATATGAAAAATGCTACATGGAACGATGAAAGATGTGCATCGATGCGCTTTATTGCTAGAGATTATAAAAACTTAGGAGATATTATTTCTGCTAGAGTTTGGCTAGAAGCAGCAATAAAAGAAGCACCACATTTGCGTGATCCACTCGTGGAACTAGCATTGCTATATTATGATCAAGGAGATTGGCAAAATGTCATTCATTATTGTGAAACGGCTCAAAAGATACCTATAAATTATAAAACATACATTAATGAAGTATTTAGTTTTGATGAAACTATCGATGACATTTTATCACTCGCTTATTACAATATAGGAAATATTCCTAAAGCAATCGAACACGCAAATAATGCATTAGCAATTAATCCCGATAATGAACGTATTCAAAATAATTTAAGAATTATGCAAGAAAGATCTCAATAACGAGACCTTTCTATTTTTTGGGAAAAAATAAGTTATAAAAAAAAGGAAATAAAGATATTTTGGGGTATATAAATATGAAAGGAGGTATTTGTAAATGAAATTTACTGAAAAAGAATTTAAAGATTCTATCACTGATCCTGAAAAACGCTTATATGTTGAACTGGCTATTAGTGATATTTTAGGAATAGATTTTGATTTAATCCACAATCAAATGGTTATCGATGATCCTAAGATTATAGATGATGAAGATATTCCTATTAAAGAAAGACCATATGCTACAGTAATTACCTTTAGTGATTACATTATAGTTCTTTTTAAAAATAATTCTTATGAAGAAAAAAGTTCCCGAGTAGTAGATGATATCATGCATAAAATCTCTAGTAAATATCCTGAGAAAAAACTTGCTGGTATCAATTTCAATGATTTTGAAGATAACTAACATAATTGTAATATTAAAGTATCATGCTTCATGGTATAATAATTACGTGATTGTTATGAAGAAAATTCTTATAGTTGAAGACGATTTTACTATTCAAAGAGAACTATTATCTTTACTAAAAAACGCCGGATATAATCCGGTGGTTTTAGAAAGTTATGAACATGCCTTAGAAGAAATTGCAGAAGTAAATCCCGATTTAATATTATTAGATATTTGTATTCCTCATTTAAATGGCCAAATTTTATTGAGTGAAATTAGAAAATCATCAAATGTTCCCATAATAATGGTAACTAGTAAAGATAATGAAGTTGATGAGGTTCTAGCCATGAGTTATGGGGCAGATGATTATATAACTAAACCTTATAATCCCACTCTTTTACTTCTGCATATCGGGGCAGTTTTTAAAAGACTAGAAACCTCTTATAATGTAGCCCAATATGCTGGTCTTACGATCAATTTTTCTAAAGGAATTATTACTAAAGATGATAAGGAGGTATATTTAACTAAAAATGAAATGATAATTTTTTCTTATCTTTTTAGTAATAAAAATAAATTAATAAGTAGAGATGAACTTATGACTGAACTTTGGAATAATGATGAATACATTAATGATAATGCTCTTACAGTCAATATCAGCAGGCTACGTAGCAAATTAAAAGAATTAGGGGCTGATAATTTAATAACTACTAGAAAAGGGCAAGGGTACATATTATCATGAAATTAAGTAGATATTTAAAAGATAAACTATATTTTAAAATCCTTTTTATTACATTTTTAAGTTTAATCATTCTACTCTTAGTAGGATTTAAAGTTTCTTTAGAACTAATTATAGTTATAATTTCTTTACTTGTTATATTTGCCATATTAGTGTTAATAATAGAATATTTAAAGAAAAGAAGTTTTTATAATGAGTTTGTAAACATTGTTGATAAATTAGATAAAAAATATTTAGTAATTGAAATGCTTAACTCTCCAAATTTTCAAGAAGGGGAAATTTTATATAATGAATTATTTGAAATAAATAAATCGATGCTTGAAAATATTAAAAACTATGAGATTAGCATGAACGATTTTAAAGATTATATTGAAATGTGGATACATGAAGTAAAAATCCCTTTATCAAGTCTAATTTTAATGATTCATAATAATAAAAATAATATATCTAGTAAAATGGTTGACCAAGTTAATAGGTTAGATAATTATGTTGACCAAGTTCTTTTTTATGTAAGGGCTGAAAATGCCGAAAAAGATTATTTGATTAAAAAAACAGAGTTAAATAAAGTTATTAACAAAATTGCTCTAAAAAATAAAGACTATATTTTAGAAAACAATATATGTTTTAGCGTTTTAAATTGTGAAAAAAAGGTTTTAACAGATTCTAAATGGTTAGAATTTATAATTGATCAGATAATTAACAACAGCATAAAGTATAAAAGAGATATTGCCTCTTCTTTTATTAAAATATATACTGAAGAAAATAACGAAGAAATAAGGCTAATAATATATGATAATGGCATCGGAATAGATGCTAAAGATTTACCAAGAGTTTTTGATAAAACCTATACTGGCACAAATGGGCGACTTAAATCTAAATCGACGGGAATGGGATTATATATTGCCAAAAACTTATGTGAAAAATTAGGCCATAAAATTGCCATTGAATCGAAAGTTAATGAATATACAAAAGTAATAATTACTTTTAATAAAGAAAGTATCTATGATGTTTTAGATTAATATTACAAAAAAGTAATAACCTGTAATATTAAACGAACGACAAATGCTCCACAGTATCATAAAATTAAGTCAAGAAAGGAAAATGTATATGAATATTTTAAAAATTGACAAGATTGAAAAATATTATGGCAACAAATCTAGCCTTACTAAAGCAATAGATAATATCTCATTTAGTGTTGATAAAGGTGAATTTGTTGCTATCATGGGAGCAAGTGGTTCTGGTAAAACAACTTTATTAAATTCGATTTCGACAATCGATAAAGTTACTTCTGGTCACATTTATGTTGAAGGTGAAGACATTACTAAATTAAAAGGAAATGAATTAAATGCCTTTCGGCGTGATAAGTTAGGTTTTATATTTCAAGATTTTAATTTGTTAGATACCCTTACTGCTTATGAAAATATTGCACTTTCTTTATCGATTAAAAATGTTAATTATAAAGAAATAGATGAAAGAATAAAGAAAGTAGCAGAAGAACTTAGCATTAAACATGTTTTAAAAAAGTATCCATATCAAATGAGTGGGGGAGAAAGACAAAGAGTTGCTGCTGCTAGAGCCATTATAACTAATCCAAGTATCATTTTAGCAGATGAACCAACTGGTGCTCTTGATTCTAAATCATCTAAAATGCTTTTAGAAAAATTTAATTATTTGAATCAAGAACTAGATGCTACTATTCTTATGGTAACACACGATGCCTTCACTGCCAGTTATGCATCTCGAGTTATATTTATTAAAGATGGTAAAATATTTAATGAAATAATCCGAGGCAATGATACTCGTAAAGCCTTTTTTGATAAAATCATTGATGTCGTAACTCTTCTTGGAGGAGATTTAAATGATGCTCTTTAAACTATCATTAAAAAATATTCGTAAAAGTTTTAAAGATTATGCTATTTATTTTTTTACTCTAATTTTAGGAGTTGCAATATTTTATGTTTTTAATGCTATTGAAAGTCAAACAGTTTTATTAAATGTTACTGCTACAACTAGAGATATAATAACACTCATGACTAATATGCTTTCAGGTGTAAGTGTATTTGTATCATTAATCTTGGGCTTTTTGATAATTTATGCTAGTAGATTTTTGATTAAACGAAGAAATAAAGAATTTGGTATTTACCTAACATTAGGAATGAGTAAAAGAAAAATATCGACTATTTTATTTATTGAAACTTTGTTTATTGGTATTATTTCTTTATTTGTTGGTCTTTTTATCGGAGCCATCTTATCCCAAGTTATGAGTTTACTAGTTGCTAATATGTTTGAAGCAGACATGACTAAATTTACTTTTATCTTCTCTAAAAGTGCTTGTATTAAAACGTTATTATATTTTAGTATCATGTATTTAATTGTCATGATCTTTAATGTCATAAATATTAGTAGATGTAAACTAATTGATTTAATCAATCATAGTAAGAAAACTGAAAAAGTTAAATTAAAGAATCCTATTCTTTGTATAATGATATTTATTATTGCTATAATTATGCTTGTATATGCTTACTATAAGGTAACGATTGATGTTGAATCACTGAGTACTCCAGATAAAATATTTATTCCTATAATTTTAGGATGCATTTCGACATTCTTGATATTCTGGTCTCTATCCGGACTAATATTAAAAATAGTTAAATCTATTAAAGGCCTTTATTATCGAGGATTAAATAGTTTTATCTTAAAACAAATAAGTAGCAAGATAAATACGACAGTTGTCTCGATGACTATCATTTGCTTGATGTTATTTGTTACAATTTGTGTTCTATCAAGTTCTTTATCAATTAAAAATTCTATGTCCGCCAACTTAGAAGAACTAGCTCCAGTGGATATTGCCTTAACAAAAACCCGAAATATAACTGCAGAAAAAGCCCAAGAATATGGTTATAATACAGCTTATATAGAAGACTCGTTCTTGCCAATTGCTGATTCTCTATCTAAATTAGATTTTGATGTTTCCAAGTATTTAAAAGATATGGTAACAGTTCATTATTATGTTGATGAAGCCCTAACAGTTGAAAAAACGCTAGGAAGTTACTATGAAGAAACTAAAAAAACATTGCCTTTCTTAACATATAATATGCCTGAAGAAATCGTAACTGTTAGTGAATACAATGAAGTTGCCAAACTTTATGGTAATGAAACTTTTACTTTGGATGAGGATGAATATATAATAATTGCTGATTATGATAGTATGATTGAAGTCAGAAACGAGGCATTAAAAAGAAATACTCCAATTACTTTATTAGGTAAAACATATTATCCGAAGTATTCAGAATGTCAAAACGGTTTTATTGCTATTTCTAGTAATCATATAAATGCTGGTATTATCATTGTTCCAGATAGTGCAGTAGATGATTCATTATTGGAAAGAGAATCCTTAATTGCTAATTATAAAGCAAGTGATGATACCGGTAGAAAAAATATTGAAGAAGTAGTCATTAACTTAGCAAATCATCCTTATATATCTAGTACTAATCTAGAAGCCTCAACTAAATTGAGCATTTATGAATCCAGTGTTGGTCTTGGGGCAATGGTTACATTTATTGGATTGTATTTAGGAATAATCTTTTTAATATCAAGTGCAGCAATATTAGCCTTAAAAGAATTATCTGAAAGTACTGATAATATCGATCGCTACAAAATGCTTCGCAAACTAGGAGTAGAAGAACGTATGCTTAACAAAGCCTTATTTATGCAGATATTTATTTTCTTTATCTTTCCTCTTATCCTAGCAATAATTCATTCCATTTTTGGTATCGAATTTTGTAAATTTATTCTTGAAACATTTGGAGATGAAGAAATGACTAAATCGATTACAATGACAGCCATATTCCTAGTTGTTATTTATGGCGGTTATTTCCTAATCACTTATTATTCAAGTAAGAATATAATAAGGAATAGATAATGTTTGAAAAATTTGTTGATTGGTTTTGGGTATTTATTCCTTTCTTAATACTGTTCCTATTCTTTATTATTCTGGCTATTGTAAGAAGGAATAAAAAGTAAAGAAAAACTACTAGAGGAAATGAAAACTAGTAGTTTTTTTGTTTTGCTATAATAATCTACTTATAGAAACGCAAGCAGAATAATTATCATTTGGAACTAGTTCAAAATCAATTTCCGAAGTGTTAATTAATCTGAAACTTGTTCCACCCTTTGCTTCAAATATTGCATTACCACTAAGAGTTCCTGTATCACAGCAAGTTAGTTTGTTGTGAGTAGAAGAGTGAGCAATCAAAATGTCTTCTGGCCAAAATTGATGGAATTCAACACCTAAAGTTTTAGGTTCGCAATCATGCTCATTTTTATTCCTGTTTCTTGCATTTATCCACCAATGTATTGTATAAATACCATCTTCTGGAATATAGAAATCACCAGTAGCAGAATTATAAGTAATCTTATTTGATAAATTAGTAGTTTGAAATAGTAATGGATTAGCAGCCGGAACCACAGAATTGGTTTCATCGTGCACCATTGCATAACTATCTAAAGCTGTTCCAGGTCCTGCTGGTCCAGTAGCACCTGTAGCCCCAGTAGCACCAGTAGGTCCTTGAGGTCCAGTAGGTCCGGTTACACCTGTAGCACCCGTTGCCCCAGTAGCACCTGTAGCACCAGTAGGTCCTTGAGGTCCAGTAGGTCCGGTTACACCTGTAGCACCCGTTGCCCCAGTAGCACCTGTAGCACCAGTAGGTCCTTGAGGTCCAGTAGGTCCAGTTACACCAGTAGCGCCAGTAGGTCCCGTTGCACCCCTAGGTCCGGTAGCACCTGTAGCACCAGTAGCACCTGTAGGTCCTGTTGCACCTCTAGGTCCGGTTGGTCCTGTTGGTCCGGTAGGGCATTTGCAATTTTTTGTTAAGCATTTTATTACTTCGCATAAACAATTGTCACTAGGTCTTTCAGAGGTATCAGTGTTTATGTTAACATTTTCTAAACAATTATCTTTTATTGTTCTCACCTCCTTTCACTAATAGAATATGAGGGATTAAATAAAACGCATGTGCAAATATACTAAATTAATAAAAAAATTCAAAAAAATATTGCTAGTTTTCTTAAAATGGGGTATATTTAAAATAGGTGAGCAGTATATGAAGAAACGTAAATTGTTATATTTTTTTATCCCATTAGTATTTATATTAATAATTGGATTAGCTTTTTATTTTAAAACAGATAACGCCCAAGCAGCATATTCTCATAACTTTGAAAGAGTTGACACATATGAGGATACTGATGGTAAAACTGTATATGTTTATGACTTTTATGTCGAACTTACACAAAATAGCACATTTAATCATGTAGAGGCTAGTTTTGAAACTGTAGGTCTAGAAATATTAGATTTTGAAATAAAAGAAGACTTTGTAACTGAATCTTTAGATTTGGGATCAGGTGATGGAGGAAGCTTTAGTTTAACTTCTAATACAATATATACCTCTGATACCGGCAAAGTTGTTTATGCAACAATTACTGTTAAAGCAACAGGAACAGAAGATTGTTTTTTAAGATTTATTCCATCTCCGCCTCAAACTGTAAACACTAATGATGTCGATATAACAAAAACTGCCTTAGCTACTCAAGAATCGAGTACGCCAATACGTGAAGTAGAAGATAATGAAACTTTTTATTATAAAATATTATTAGAAAATAACAGCCCGATTCCTACAGATAATTTGGTTGTAACAGATAGAATACCTGATGAATTTGAAATATTGAATGCTTATACTGGTAATGTATCCGGTCAAAATATTACTTGGAATATAGATTCAATGGATGTCGGAGAAACTATCGAATTATTTGTTCAAGTTAGAGTTAAAGAAGACTTTGATAGAACTGATTTCACTATAACTAATACAGCAACCGTAACAATTAATGGTGAAGAAAAAAGTGACGATGCAACAGTAGAAATACTACAACCTGACTTAACTATTACTAAGGAAGCAAGTGTAAATGTCATTAAACCAGGAGAAGAATTTAGTTATACTATTACAGTTACTAATAGAGGTGAAGGAACTGCTAAAAATGTAGTAGTTTTTGATGACATATCTAGATACTTTACTATTGTTAATTCGAGTATTTTCAATAGCGGAAGTGGTAATAGTACTAGATTTGTTATTGGAGATCTTGCTTATAATGAATCAGCTTCTATAACAATAATTGTTCGTGTAAATTATAATGCACCATTTGATACAATCGATAATATTGCTATTGCTAGGGCTGATAATAATGATCGAGTTGATGATAATGATACAGTCGTTATTAGTGATTCAAATTTAACAATTACTAAAACTGCTACTAAAAATGAACTTCGTCCTGGAGAAGAATTTACTTATAATATAGTTATTACTAATGAAGGAGACACTAGTAGTAATCCTTTAACTGTAACTGATATTATTGATTCGAGATTAGAAATAGTTTCAGCTCCCGAAGCAAATATTAATGGTCAACAAGTAAGTTGGAGTTTATCTAGCCTTGCATCATCAAGAAGTCAGACATACACTATAACTGTTCGCGTTAGAGATAATGTTGCTACTGGTTCAAATATTCCAAACGTAGCAATATTAGAAGAAAAAGGCAAAGCTGATAAACAAGACGATGAAGATATTACAGTAGTTGATTCAAATGTTACTATAAGTAAGACAGCAAGTAAAAATGAAGTAAAACCTGGCGAAGAATTTGAATATTATATTGATGTAGTCAATAATGGTGATGTACCAAGCCGTGATTTGACTATTACAGATGTAATTGATTCACGTTTAGAAATAGTAAGAGCATCTGGAGCAAGCATCAATGGTCAAACAATTACATGGCATATATCTAGTCTTGATCCAAGCGAAAGCGAAAGATTTACAGTAGTTGTTCGTGTTAAAAGTGATGTTGCTAATAATACAGTTATTAACAATGTTGTAACACTAAGAGAACCTGGTAAACCAGATCAAACAGATGATGAAGATGTTACTGTGAAAAAGCCAATTTTAAATATAACCAAAGTAGCATATAATGATGAAGGAGAAAAAACTATTGCTCCTGGTGAAGAATATTATTATCAAATAACTGTTACCAATACTGGCTCAATAGCAAGTGGCTTAATAACTATTACGGATAATATAAACTCCTTACTTACAATAGTTGATAGTGATGGAGGAACTGTAAATGGCAATCGTATAACTTGGACTATCGATTCATTACCAACCAGTGGCAATATTACCTATACTGTTAAAGTACGACTTTCTACCTCAGCAACAAGTGGTACAAGTATTCCAAATACAGCAGTACTAACTCATGAAGACGAAACTCTTGAAGATGATGATACAGTTGAAGTTGTTGATTCTGATGTTTATCTACTTAAAAGAGCCAGTCAAGAAGTTGTCCACACCGGTGAAGAATTTTATTATACGATAACCATTGGTAATAATGGAACAAATGCTGCAGAGAATTTAGTTTTAACAGATTCTATTCCCGAAAAATTAGAATTGCTCGGAGTAGAATATACCAATGGTAATACCAGTCATAATATTTCTGGAAATAATCTTACTGTCAACATTTCTGAACTGGCTGTAAATGAAACTATCAATTTGACTGTTCGTGTTAAAGTAAGAGATAATGTAGTAATGGATGAAGTTATTCTTAACAAAGCTATATTAACATATGATGATAAGACTAAAACAAGTGAAGATGATGTTATAGTGGTTGATTCAAATTTGACGGTTGATAAAGTTAGTAGCAAAGATAAAGTGTTAAATACTGAACATTTCTTTTACACTATAACTGTAAGTAATACCGGAACTTATCAAGCAGAAAATGTCCAAGTAGTTGACACTTATGATGAAAATCTAACAATTGTAAGCTGCGATAATTGCGTTGCTAGCAATAACACTTTAACTTGGGATGTAGGAACAATTGCAGTTGGTGAGTCTGTTACGTTTACAGTTGAAGCCTATATTGAAAACCAAGATTCTGGATACATAATTAATAATGAAGTAGTTGTTAAAGAACCTGGCAAGCCAGACATTACTGATGAAGTAGATGTTGAAGTTGTCGATTATATTGTTACGATATCTAAAGAAGTAAGTGCCAGTGAAGTACTTGTAGGTCAAGAATTTAAATATTATATTCATATTAAAAATGAAAGTGCAATAGCCATTCAAAATATTAAAGTTAGTGATGTTATCGATGAAAGGCTTATTATTATTGATAGCGGCAATGCACTAATGAATGGAAACACTATTGAGTGGGAATTTTCTCTTTTAGCTAATGAAGAAAAAGTAATAGAAATAACGGTGATGGCTAAAGAAGGAACACAGCCCGGAGAAGAAATACCTAATACTGCAATTTTAACAGTAGATGATGAAGATACACCAAGTAATGAAGTAATTGTTAAAATAGTTGAAGAAGTTATCGAAAATCCTAAAACTGGTAGTAAATTAAATTATTTTCTACTTACTATCGGTTTAGTTAGTGTTGTAGGTATAGCAATTTATACTAAAAAACATAAAACAATCTATAAACTTTAAAATTCTAGTCAGTCTAGAATTTTTTTTCTATTACAAGCAAAATTTAAAATTCCTCATATATTATTCTAGAAGGAGGAATATTTTTGAAAAGGAAAATTATTATAATTTTAATTGCTTTAATAGTTTTAGTTGGTGTATCTTTAATATTAATAAAAGTTTTTGATAAAAAAGAGGATTCATCTCTTACGAAAGTTCGTCTTGCCGAAGTTACTCACAGTTCATTTTATGCTCCTTTATATGTAGCAATTGAAAATGGTTACTTTGAGGAAGAAGGAATAGATTTAGAACTTATTTTAACTCCAGGTGCTGACAAAGTAAGTGCCGCTGTCTTATCCAATGATGTTGAAATTGGCTTTGCTGGTGCTGAATCTGCAATATATGTATATGATCAAGAAGAAAGTGATTATCTGCGCATATTTTCAGGACTAACCAAAAGAGATGGTCAATTTATTGTAGCCAGAGATAATTATGAAGACTTCTCTTTGGAAGATTTATATGGTAAAGAAATTTTAGTAGGTAGATCCACCGGAATGCCAGCCTTAAATTTCTTAAATGGACTTAAAAATATGGGGATAGATATTGATAAAATAAATATCAATTACTCAGTAGAATTTGCAGCATTGTCCGGATCATTCATCGGAGGAACTGGAGATTTTGTCAATTTATTTGAACCAAATGCAACCTCACTTGAAGAAAATGGCTATGGTCATGTTGTTGCTAGTGTTGGAGTAATGAGTGGCGAAGTTCCTTATACAGCATTCTATGCTCGTAAAAGTTATATCGAAGAGAATCCAGAAATAATTGAAGGTTTTACTAAAGCAATAGCTAAAGCCATAACTTACACATTAGAAAACGATGCTACTAAAGTTGCTGAAGATATCATTGATCAATTTCCAGATACTGATGTAAGTGAACTTGCTTTAATGATTGATCGTTATAAAGAATATGATTGCTGGTTAGAAAACCCATTTGTTAGTGAAGAATTATTTACTAATTTAGAAGACTTTTTAATAGACTTTGATCTTTTGAGTGATTATGTACCTTACGAAGATCTAGTAAATAATTTCTATGAAGAATAAATTATTAGAAGTAAAAAAATTAAGTAAAAATTATCATACTAAGATGGGTGAAGTAAAAGCCATCGACAATATATCATTTGATGTTTATGAAGGAGAGTTTTTATGCATTATTGGGCCTTCTGGTTGTGGTAAATCTACCGTTTTAAATATACTAGCAAATCTAGATGATAAAAGTTCTGGAGACATAATCCAAAACAAGAAATTAAAAGTAGGGTATATGTTACAAGAAGATGCTTTATTTCCTTGGTTAAATATATTAGATAATGCTCTTTTAGGATTAAATATAAGACATGAACTTACTCCTGATAATATTGCTTATACCAAGTATTTATTAGAAAAGTATGGACTTAAGGATTTTTTAGAAAAATATCCGCATCAACTATCTGGAGGAATGCGTCAGCGAGTAGTATGCATTTAGTATAGACACGAGTAATAATTAAGTAAAAGCCACTTATAACCATTGTAAAATAAAGGAAATGAGGTAAAAATATGTTATTAGAAAGTAATACAAAAAAAGTAATTGATTTAATACATCAATTTGATAATTTAAGTGATATTGATAAAGTAAGATTAGCAATATATTTATTAGAAAATAAAAATTTTAATGTAGATTTTAATGTAAGAGATATGATTATTTTATTAAAACAAACTTTAAGTATATTAGATCCAAATTATACTAAAGTAATAACTAATTTTAGTAAATATAAACATTTATTATTCTTTTCAGCCAAGTATTTAGAACTTACTGAAAAAGAAAAAAAGCATTTCTCTATTGAAATGATATTTAATATTTATGAAACCGATTTTAAGGATAAACTTATTAACGATGAAATAAATAATAATCTATTAGTTTATGATTATTGTTATTCTCTACTTAACAATGAGTAAAAAAATACCTAGTAGGCATTATTGCTTACTAGGTGTTTTTTTTTTATAACTCTTGTATATCCATCAGGATTTTGGGTTTGTAAATTTTGTGTAATTTGTTCATAGTTAATTTGTTGAGAATTAACATTTGAATATTGACTAATAGTTTGTTTAGTTGCCTCAAA
>ERZ1643251.2390-NODE-2390-length-19201-cov-4.728246_pt1 | contig 19201 bp, 20 predicted proteins | sample MGYA00579261_ERZ1643251 | MGnify/ENA primary metagenome ERZ1643251 (study PRJEB29033, sample SAMEA4952267) | chicken gut metagenome | biome: Broiler Chicken; feature: Gastrointestinal Tract; material: Caecum | place: Ireland | collected 2018 | study: Broiler...
CTTCGTGCGCAGCAGCCATTCCGCATGAATCGCCACATCGGTTGCCTGGCCGCGGGCGCCGCCGAGCGGCTGATGAATCATGATCTCGCTGTTGGGAAGCGCCCGGCGCTTCCCTTTTGCGCCCGCTGCAAGCAGGAACGCACCCATGCTCGCAGCCATGCCAATGCAGATGGTAGAAACATCGCATTTGATGTACTGCATGGTGTCATAAATCGCCATGCCAGCCGTTACCGAGCCGCCCGGGCTGTTGATATAAAGGCTGATGTCTTTATCCGGATCGTCCGCTTCCAGGAAAAGAAGCTGCGCCACAACCAGATTGGCTTCCTCATCGGTAATCTCACCTCCAAGGAAGACAATCCTGTCCTTCAAAAGGCGTGAATAGATATCATAGGAACGTTCGCCCCGGTTGGATTGTTCTACCACCATCGGGATGAGGCTCATATTGCTTCCTCCTTCACTCGTATATTGCTTCAGCGTTCCTTTCGGTTCCGCTTATTTTTCCACCGCGTTGTCGCAAAGCAGAGCGATGGTCTTATCGAGCACGATCTGGTCGGCAAAGTAGAGCTTATCTTCCTCCGTCAACCCTTTCTTAAAGCTTTCTGCCTTGTCGCCAAACTGGGCGGCATATTCATCGAGCTTCTGCTCGATTTCTTCTGCAGTCGCCTCGAGGGCCTCCGCCTTGGAGATCGCCTCAAGCACGAGCTGGCTCTTCACGCGCTTTTCCGCATCGCCGCGCATTTCTTTGCGCATCGCTTCGATGGAGGATCCCGTATATTTGCAGTAATCCTCAAGCGAGATGCCCTGCATGCTCAAACGGTAGCGGATATCGTTGAGCATATGATCAATCTGGCGCTCGATCATCGCTTCCGGGATTTCAACGGTGGCATTTTCACAGGCCTTCGTGATCAGCGCATTTTCGCGCACGTTCTTTGCGTGAAGAGCTTCGGCCTCTTCAAGCTTTTTACGTTTGTCCGCGCGCAATTCCGCAATGGTATCAAACTCGGAAACGTCCTTTGCGAATTCGTCATCCGCCTCGGGAAGGTTCGTTTCAAGGATTGCGTTTACCTTCACATGGAATACCGCTTCCTTGCCCGCAAGCTCTTCGGAATGGTACTTTTCCGGGAAGGTTACGGTAATGTCCTTTTCCTCGCCGGGGTTCATGCCAACCAGCTGCTCCTCAAAGCCCGGGATAAACGTGCCGGACCCGATGGTCAGCTCCTGGCCTTCCGCAGTGCCGCCTTCGAACTTCACGCCATCCACGCTGCCGGAATAATCGAGGTTGATCTTGTCGCCATTGGCAACGGGGCGGTCCGTGATCTCAGAGGTGCTCGCGATCTTTTCGCGCTCCTTATCGATTTCGGCCTCCACCATTTCGTCCGTAACATTATACTCCTGCTTCTCTACTTCTATACCCTTATAGGCGCCCAGGGTAACTTCGGGTTTCACAGCCACTTCCGCCGTGAAAACGATGGGTGCGCCCTGTTCAACGGATACGATGGAAACATCCGGCCGGTCCACGGGCGTGATTCCATGCTCCTGCACGGCGGCTTCGTATGCGTTGGGATAGACAAGGTCGAACGCATCATCAAAGAATACGATCCAGCCATATGCGTTTTCGATCACTTTGCGCGGCGCATGCCCCTTGCGGAAGCCGGGGACGCTGTACTTTTTCCTCGTTTTAAGATAGGCCTCTTGCACAGCCTTCTCAAATTCATCCGCTGCGATCTCGATCGTCAGTTTCACCTTGCTCCCTTCGAGCTTTTCCATCGTTGCCATAAAACCCTCCGAAATTATAATTAAGCTACACGAACGCAGCATGTACATGCCATGGACATACCGCCGTCAGTATAGCTTATCACAACCAAACACGTTTTGCAATTCAAATTCCAGGCTAAATGCAAGGCTTTTTTCAATTTGTTCACGGTTTTGCGCGCTGTGCTTCCGCTCCCCCCTGCCGCTTGGCTGCTTGCGCTCCCGCTTTCTGAGGCGCCTGCTTTCCAGCGGCCGCGCTTTTTGCAGCAAGCGGTTGCGCAGTTGCCTGCGTGGCAAGGCAATCCTCCACAACGAGTTTGCCCATGAGCGCGGCAAGCGCTGCGCTCTGCGCAACCAGAATCGGGTCTCCGCTTGCGATGGGCGGCACCTCGCGCTGTTCTTGCGCGAAAGCCTTAGCCAACGCGTTTTCAAGTGCGCTGCAAAAGCTATCATATGCTTCCTGCGGCGAGAGCTGCCTCTGCATCAGCTCCATGAGACTTGCGATCTCACTGATGGAAAGCACCTTTTTCAAAAGGCAAACGATCATCAGCTGCGCGAGTTGCTCCCGCCCATATTTCTTCTGAACCGGCGGTTCGATGACCTTCTGCTTGACATAGTTGTTGATCATCGTGGAGGTTACAACATGCTCCTTTTCTTCCACAAATAGAGCAAGCGTTTCCTCCAGCACGAGGATCACTTGATCCATGTAGAGCATCAGCTTTGGAAGCTCCTCCCAGCGCGGGCAATGGAACTTCCCTGCCTGTTCCGCCGTAATCCGCATCCTGCTCCTCCCACCTGCACATCCGCACATTTTTGAAAAGTATAGCATACCATGGCAGAAACCGTCAATTGAGCTTGACTTATTGACCGATTGGCATTATAATCTAATTAATCTAGTATTCAATACTAGATTGTGGCGCAAATATTAATAAAATTTGGAGATACTATGGCATAGGAGGTGGCGCACATGAAAATGACGCTCAAAGCAAGAATCTATGGGGATTCTGTAATGAAGGGCACGGTGATCGACCGCGCTTACCGCTATCATGCCCTAATGGAAGAATACCTTGCAAAATTCCGCGAGCGCTTTGCCGTGGAAACGGAAAACCGTTCACGCTTCGGCATTACAGTAGAAAAAGGATATTCCCTGCTCCGCCAGGACCTGGAAAAGGGCATTGCATGCGATTATGCGCTCGTAGAGTTTGGCGGGAACGACTGCAACTTCAAATGGAATGAGATTTCCGTGCTGCCCGAGTCGGAGCACAAGCCGATCACGCAGCTTTCCAAGTTCAAGGAAACCTACCGCAGCATGGTGCGCGATTTAAAGCAGGCAAATATCCAGCCGGTGCTCATGACCCTGCCGCCGATTGATGCGGAGCGCTACCTTGCCTTTCTAGGACGCAATGGGAACGACCCGAAACAGATCCTTCGCTGGCTTGGAGATGTGCAGCGCATTTACCGCTTCCATGAATCTTACTCCAACGCCATTGTGCACATTGCAGAAGAAACGGATTGCCCGCTGGTGGATGTGCGTAGTTATTTTCTGGATCAGCCGCGCTTCCGCGACCTCATCTGCATCGACGGCGTGCACCCAAGCGAAGCTGGTTACCAGCTGGTTTGCCAGGCGTTTACGGATTTTGCTTCGGATCATCTTGCTGCCGCTTGCTAAACTTTCTTCGGGATGGTATAATTATGCATATTTGATGCCATCCCGGAGGTTTTTATGGAATTTGGGTTCCGCTTTCCAACAGATATTCATTTTGGCCGCGGTATTGTGCAGCGCAACAGCGCTGCATTGCGTTTGGGCGCACGCGCGTTTGTTGTAACTGGCAAGCGCTCTGGGCGTGCCAGCGGCGCCCTTGCCGATGTGATCGCTGCGCTCACCCATGAAAAAATCGAATGCAGTGTGTTTGAAGGCATTGGCAACAATCCCGATGTGGAGCAGTGCCGTGCCGTCGGTGCGCAGGCGCGGGCATACCATGCGGATTTCATCATCGGCATTGGCGGCGGTTCTCCGCTTGATGCAGCAAAAGCCGTAGCCGTATTTGCTGCAAACGACATTCCCGCTGAGCAGCTTTTTACCAATTCCTATGAAAATGCAGTCCTTCCGATTGTGGCAGTGCCAACCACCTCGGGCACCGGGAGCGAGGCCACGCCCTGGTCCGTGATGACCTATCACGCCGTAAAAACCAAGCGTTCCTTTGGCAGCCTGCAAACCTATCCCCGCGTTGCGCTGCTGGATCCAACCTATACCGACAATCTGCCTCTGGCCATCACGCGCAGCACTGCGATGGATGCCTTTACGCATTGCCTTGAAAGCGTGATTTCGCTTAAAGCTACCCCGCTCACGGATGCGCTGAACTTTCATGCGCTTTCCCGCTTTAGGGCGTTGATGCCGCAGCTTGAGGCTGGCGATGTGGTTTCCTTACGCGATGCGCTCATGCTTGTTTCGCTGCTTGGCGGCGTAACCATCTCCCAAACGGGCACCACGCTCATGCATTCCATCGCATATCCTTTTACCTATTTCCATGGAACCGCGCATGGCCTTGCGAACGCCTTTGCCCTCCCAGTATATGTCGAGGAGGTGGCCGAGCACCGGCCGGACCGCCTCGCTGCCGCGTTGAATGCGCTCGGCATGTCCCAGGCAGAGCTTACCGCTTATGTGCAGCGCAATTACCCAATCGATTTCACGCCGGATCGCACCATGTTCCCCCTTTGGGCGGAGCAGACAGCCGCGCAGGGCGGCGCACGCAACACGGGCACGCCGCTGGATCCGCCGCATCTGGAAGCGCTCTATGCAAGGATCTTCGCTTAATTGAATATGGCAAAAACAGACGGGCAGCTTTTTGCTGCCCGTTTCCATATGAACGAAAATGTAGGCAAAAAGCGCAAAACCGTTTCACAGCCATCGAACTTTCCAAATGCTTGTTTCTTGCTCCAAGCATCGTTGCCTGCCGATCTTCATGCATGCATGTTTTTCACCCAGATATGGAGAATCTTGCGCTTTACATGCCCATAACCATCTGCACGAAGTTATAAAGCAGCTTCAGCCCGTAAAAGATGATGACGCAGCCGCAGACAATGTTGATCCAACGCAGCACCTTGTCGTTGAATTTTGCGCTGAAAAGCGTAATGAGCGTAGTGATGCCGGAAAACCACAGGATCGATGCAGAAGCAGCCCCCAGCACGAAGGGTAGCTCAAGCCCGGCGGGGAGTGAGGCATGGAACGCGCCAAAGAGCATGGTGCCATCGATGAGCGCCTGCGGGTTAAACCAGGTTACCACGCAGGCTTTCCCTGCAAGCTGCAGAACGGATACGTTGACATTGGCCCGGCTTGTATCGAGCGTCGCCTTGCTGCGCAGCAGGCCAATGCCGATCCAGCATACGATCAAGCTTCCCACAAGCAGGATCGCAAGCTGGAGCCAGCGAAAGCGCTCCATCAATGCACCAACGCCGAAAAAGCATGCAAGCATCAGCGTGACATCGAAAAACGTAACGATCAGCGCAGTCAAATACGCCCTGCCGCGCTTTTGGGTGAGCGCGGAATTGATGACAAACAGGTTCTGCAGGCCGATCGGTGCAACATAAGCAAGGCCAATCGTCAGCCCCTGCAAATAGAATTCCATTGGTTTCCCCTTTCCGGCTTTACTCCGTTTTCCTAACCTGCTATTATTATAATAGTTTTTTTGCGTTCCGCAAGAACGCAGTTCCCGCTAACCAACTTAGGAGGTGCTTACCGCATGGAAGCTGCGCATCCCAACTGTCCCTGCATGGAAACCTGCCCGCTCAACCGGGCCCTCGGCCTCATCGGCGGAAAATGGAAAATGCAGATTCTCTGTTCGTTGCATAACAACGGGACTTCCCGCTATAACGCGTTGCGCAAAAGCCTTGATGGTGTTTCCAATACCGTGCTCTCCGCAGCGCTTAAGGAGCTTGAGCAGGATGGACTCGTTGCGCGGCAAGAATATCTTGAAGTCCCCGTGCGCGTGGAATACAGTTTAACCGCACGGGCCGAAACGCTCATGCCCATCCTGGATCGGCTTGCAGATTGGAGCATGGCAGAGCTTTGCTAAGAAGGGTTTCATTTCATAATACAAGGAGGATTTCCAATGGAGTTGCAACGTTTGGAAGCGGCGCGTGCCTATGCGCGCGAACAGGAGGATGTGCTTGTTGCGCTGATCAAGGAGCTTTGCAAGATTCCTGCGCCTTCGCACCAGGAAGGGCAACGCGCGGCATTCATTAAGAACTGGTTTGAGAAGAACGGCTTTTCGGGCGTTACGATCGACGCGGCGCAAAACGTGATTGCGCCGGTTCATTGCGCGCCTAACCGCGAAGTGGTGGTCTTTATGGCGCATACGGACACCGTTTTTCCCGATTTAGAGCCCATGCCCATGCGCCAGGAAAACGGCAGGCTTTATTGCCCGGGCGTTGGGGATGACACGGCAAACCTTGCCGCGCTCATGCTTGCAGCGCGCTATTTCAATGCTCAGCCGCAAACGGCGGATTGCGGGTTCCTGTTCGTGGCCAATTCCTGCGAGGAAGGGCTCGGGAACCTAAAGGGCTGCCGTCAGCTGATGCAGGATTATGCGGGCCGCGTGCGGGAAGTGATCTCGTTTGATGGCTCGCTGGGCAGCGTTTGCAACAAAGCGGTCGGCAGCGCCCGTTATCGGGTCACAGTTCGCACGGAAGGCGGCCACTCCTTTGGGGCTTTTGGCAACCGCAATGCGATCCACATGCTTGCTTCCATGATCAACACGCTCTATGCCGTAAAGCCACCCGCCGAAGGCAACAGCAAAACCACCTACAATGTGGGCAGCATCGAAGGCGGCACTTCTGTGAATACCATTGCGCAGGAAGCTTCCATGCTCTATGAATACCGTTCCGATTGCCGCAGCTGCCTCGATCAAATGAAAGCAATGTTTGAAAGCGTCGTTGCCGCTTACCGCAACATGGGCATCGCAGTAGAAGTGACTCTGCTGGGTGAGCGCCCCTGCATGGGCGAAGTGGATCCTGCGCGCCAGCAGGCGCTCGAAGCGCGCATGACGGCAGCACTCCAGTCGGAAACCGGGCTCACGCCCTCCTTCCATTCCAGCTCCACCGATTGCAACATCCCGTTTTCCTGTGGGATCCCTGCTTTGAGCACGGGCATCTACCGCGGCAGCGGCGCGCATACGCGCGAGGAGTTTATTGAGCTTGCAAGCTTGCCCGATGGCCTGCGCACGATGCTCGCGTTCCTATTGAGCTACCTCGGTGCATAAGCGCCTGCAAAAGCATTCTGCAGTGTGCGCCCAGGCGTTCATATCGAAAGCCATTTTTAGGATTTCGCCTATGGCAATGGCGTGCGTCCATTTTAATTTTCTGGGAAATTTTCTTCCATTGCAACGCCCGGCTTTTGCCGGGCGTTGCAATTTGCTCTGTCTGAGGATGGCGGTGCGCTCCCGAGTCAAGCTGGGCGGCCTGCATGACAATCTCGTAGAAGCCTTAGGTTCTTTTTATGACACACCGGCCATAGTGCATCTTCGTATCCGCATCTGTTTTGGGGCGGTCTAAGCTGTGTTCTTTGGGAATGCCCTATATCGGCGTGTTTCTTCCGCTATGTCCTGCATCCAAACTTCGTTCATAGCTATTCCCGGCAAGGCATGCCGCCTTGCGCTTGATTCCGCGGGCGGAAAACAGCCAGCAAAGCCTTTGCAGAGAGGCTTTTGCGGCCCTGTGCGAGTGGCACGGACTGCTTTCCCGGCAGAACGAGGGGTGCGGGGAATCAAACGCAAAAGCGTTTAAAGCAGAAAAATTCCTTCCATTATTTCCCGCCGTGTGCACGGGTGCAGTGTTAGACCAAAGGAGTTCCCAATATTCGAAAACGCCCGGCCAGAATCGGACGCTTTCCCCGCATTAAAATTACTGTAACGGATCTGTTTCCCGCCAGGCCAGCACCTGCGGGAGCAGTGTTTCAAAGAGCATATCCCTTGTTTTTGGTGTGACGGTATAAAGCAGTGCATTTGGATGCGCGCGCACCGCCTGCAAAAACGGCACATCCTCCCGATCCTTTATCGCTGCAAGCACGGGCACCGTGCCTGCAAGGGCATCGAACACAGCCTTTTGGAACGCCTGCGCTTCCGCCTCCATAAAGCCCAGCTCATCCATTACAAGAATGCCGCCCGGCTGCGCGGCATTTAGATATGCTGCGCCCAAAACATCGAATGCTTCAAGGTGTACCCTATGCACTTTGCTGTTGCAGGTTCCCGTTAGGTTTGCTGCCTCGTAGCGACGGTCGGCCTCCAAAGCGCCTGCTGGGTGAATATAAATAGGATGAAATCCTGCGGCATTCGCTGCTTCCCGTTTTGTAACGAATCCATAAACCGGCATGCCGCTTGCAGCGCAGAGCTTTCGTATCAGCGTACTCTTTCCGGCACCGCGCGCGCCGGTCAAAAGGATATGGCGCTTTTGTATCATGCCTCTCCCCTCCGCGCATTGGCACGATGCGCGATCAGTTCCGCCGCAATGCTGATCGCAATCTCTTCCGGCGTTTCCGCGCCGATGGGCAGTCCGATCGGCGAATGGATACGCGCAAATTCCGCCTCCGGGATGCCAGCCGCAAGCAGCCGTGCATGTGTTGCTGCGATTTTATGCCGGCTTCCGATCATGCCGATGTACGAAGCGGGCGTACGAAGCATCTGTACAAGCACTTCAAAGTCCGCTTGATGCCCCCGCGTCATAATAACGGCATAATCATTCGGCGTTATGGAAACGCGGGCAGCCGCCTCCGCAAATGGCGCAACGAGGATGCGTGCTGCATCGGGGAAACGCGCAGGGCTCGCAAAGCGTTCCCTGTCTTCATATACCACTATGGAAAACTCGATCTTGGAGAGCACTGGCACAAGCGCCTGCGAAACATGTCCTCCGCCGAACACATAAACGAACCCGGCGCGGGTCAGCGGTTCCACGCAATAGCAGGGTTCCCCTTGCGTGCGCGCTACGCGCGGCCCAAGGAGCGGGAGAATCTCCGCCTCTGGAATATCCTCTGCAAACAGAAGTCCTTCTTCGCGCGTATAAACGCCCAACTCTACGGCGACACCGTTTGCAAGCTTCGTGACCAACCACGCATCCCGGTGCATTTGAAACAGCGCTGCAAGATACGAAAACAATGCCTGCGCAGCCGCATCCCCACCGGCAAAGAATTGGAACGCAACCACTACCTGCCCGCCGCATACCATGCCGATGTCTGCAACCTGGTTCGGTGCAAGGTGGAATCCTTGAGTAAGCGCGCATCGGCGTGCAAGCGCCTGCCGGGCAAGCGCAACGCTCTCATGCTCCACCGCGCCGCCGCCGACAGTCCCGCGCGTTGTGCCATCCGCAAAAACTGCCATTCTCGCACCGCTGCCCCGCGGTGTGGAGCCGGAGCTTGCAACAATCGTGCAGAGTACCGCATCCTCGCCGCGAGCGATTGCATCCCGCAGCGCTTCAAACAATTCTTTCATAGCATTATGCGGCAGGCGCTTCAGCCGCAGCCCCGATAGAATGCTCCACCAAGGCATCATATTGCGCTTCGGTAAGGTCGCTGTGATAAAACAGCTTGAAATATGCCGCTACTTCCGTATAAAGATCATAAGTGGCCGCTTTGGGGTAGAGGAGTTTCGCCATCCAGAGCATGCCGAGGTACCGCTGCACGGAAGGCGGGAACCCCATCCAATTGTAGGGCCCCAGCGGGACCTCATAATATGTGCCGTTCTGGATGGCGGCAACCTCCTGCCAGGTTGCGTCTTCTCTCACCGTAGCATAGATGCTGTCGGGCGCAAACAGGATCACATCCGGATTCCAGAGGAGGATCTGTTCCATGTCCACTTCATTGCCTGTCCCCTTGCTGGAAGGCGCCTCCACGACGGCCAGGTTGTTGGAAAGCAGGTCGATGATCTCCGCATGATAGCTTCCCTGCGCAATCACGTTTAGGCCGGCATCCCCCAGGCAGTAAAGCAGGTTAACCTTTTCAACGCACTCTGCAAGCGCAAGCGTCTGCGCATAGATTCTATCGCAATATGCGGCAAGTTCCTCCGCGGCATCGGGCATGCCAACCAGCTCGCCCAGTTTGCGGTAAGCATCCCCCATCGTTTCGGTCGTTGTCGTAACATGCACAAACGGGATTCCCGTCTGCTCCTGCAGTGCGTCAAGATCCTCCACTGCGCTGTCCTTTGGCTCACCCACATCGATTACGATCTCGGCCTCCCTTGCGAGCAGGGTTTCCAGGTTCAGCTCCCCTTGCCCACCATAAAGTTGGCCAAGTTCCGGAAGGTTATAGTACTCCGTTGCAAGATACTGCTCTGCGGATGTATCCCATGCAGATGCAATGCCAACGAGTTTATCCGGGCAGAGCGCAAACAGCACAATCTGCGCCAGCGGTCCGGAAACCGCGACTTTTTCAATTTCTGCTGGCAGCTCTACCGTGCGCCCAATGGAATCCGTAAAGGTGCGTGTATTAGGCGCAACCTCCTCTGGGGGCGTGGTTTCTTCCGGCGCTTCTATTTGCGCCGGTGCGAGCGTATCAACGGGCGCCGGCGTATCCGTGGGCACAAGCGTATCCTCGGTGCATCCCGCGAGCGATGCAACCAACAGAGCCGCTAGCACCAAAGCGATCAACTTTTTCATACGAGTATCCTCCAAAAACAAGGTTTATGGCAAATCGGGAATCTCTCCCGCATCCAGCACAATCAAGCCCAGTGCGCATCTGGCGGAAAAATAATAGGGAAATTCCAAATCCCCGGTTTTTATAACTTCTTCCATCTGCGTCATAGCAGAGTGCGCGCCGCTTCCACCATAGATTGCAAAAAAACGCGCCACTTCTTCGCGCGAGCGAAATGGTTGCCCCATTTCAAGGGAAAACGTTTGCGTCGTATGCGGCACATGGAGCGCGGTGAGCTCCTGGCATGCCGTTTGGAAATTCAGCCGCTGGGCCGGCTGATTTCCAGCCGCAAAACGATGTTCTATGTGGTCCCGCTTCACAAGGATGGCGCGCCCCTTGCACTGCGTGCGCACCGCTTTGAGCGTTTCCTTCGTGTGCCCGAAAAAGCAGAATACCATCGCATCATAGTGGGGGGTGGGCCGCTGGGCGAACAAATCGCCTTGGACAATTTGAATGTTATCATAGCCCATGCGCACTGCGTTGCGTGCAAGCACTGCAAGCGCAGCGGAGCTTGCGTCCACCGCGGTAATGCGGCGGCAATGCGGCGCAAGCGCAAGACTTAGGAAGCCGAGGCCACAGCCAGCATCACAAACATGGGCATTCTCTGGAAGGAACGGAAGAATATTCTGTGCAATCGCCGCATCGAATTGCACGCGCACTGCAGCATCTTCACGAAAACGGATCGTTTCCTCTGTCCATTCAAATTTCATGCATTTCCCTCCCCAACGCGTGGCGCGATCAAAATCCCGTTTTCCGTTTTTAGGAACTCCGTGTGCACGCCGTAAAGGCGGTAAAGCAGCGCTGCATCCATAACCTCTGATGGATCTCCCAAGGCCGCAGCTTCCCCTTCCAACAGCGCAAGCACCCCATCCGCATAAGAGAGGGCGTGTTGCGGGTTGTGCGTGGAAAACACCACCGCGTAACCTTCCCGCGCAAGCGCGCGCGCATGCTCCAGCACCCGTACCTGGTTGCCATAGTCAAGGCTTGCCGTGGGTTCATCCATCACGAGCGTATGCGCTGCCTGCGCAAGCGCACGCGCAATAAGAACAAGCTGCTGTTCCCCACCGGAAAGCTTGGAAAAAGGCTTTTGCGCAAGCTGTGCGATCCCAAGCCTTTCCAATGCCGCGATCCCTGCTGCTTTCTCCTTTTCCTTTGGCACGGCAAGCGGCGAAAGGCCATGGGTGGTGCCCATAAGCACCATCTCCAGCACGGAATAGGAAAATGCTTGCCCATGCACCTGTGGGATATAGGCAATGCGGTGCGCAAGTGCGCGGGCGGGCAGCGTGCGCGCATCCGTTCCGTCCACGAGAATGCGCCCTTCATAGCGGCTCATTAGGCCAAGGATGCACCGAAACAACGTGGTTTTTCCAGCGCCGTTGGGCCCGAGCACTGCAAGAAGGCGCCCATCCTCCGCCGAAAAGCTCACCCCGCGCAGCACGGAGCGCCGGCCATAGGCAAAATGCAGTTGTTCTACCACAATGCTCACAGCGTTTTCTCCCGCCTCATAAGCAAATAAATGAAGAAGGGCGCGCCCACAAAGGCAGTCAAGATGCCGATAGGGATCTCCACCGCAAGCAGGTTGCGCGAAACATTATCCACCACAAGCAAAAATGCGGCGCCTAGCAGCATGGAAGCAGGCATAAGGTAGCGGTAATTGCTCCCCACAAGCTTCCGCGCAAAATGCGGGATCACTAGGCCAACCCAGCCTATCATGCCCGAAACGGCAATGCTCGCCGCCGTAACAAGTGTTGCACAGAGGATAACGGCCAAGCGCAGCAGGTTCGTGTTCACCCCAAGCGTCTGCGCTTCCTCATCCCCCAGCGTTAAAAGATTGATGCGCCAGCGGATTAACAGCAATGGAATGCAGCCGAGCGCCATAGGCACAGCCGCGAACCCAAGCTCTGAAAGCTTCGCGCCGGAAAGGCTTCCCATCAGCCAATAGGTGATCGCGGGGAGCTGGTTCGTTGGATCCGCTACGAGCTTCACATAGGATGTTGCTGCCGTAAACAGGGAGCCGATCATAATGCCACCCAGGATCAAATTCACAACCCGGTGCCCCGGCGCGCGCTGTGCAAGCAAAAACACGAGCAGAACCGTGATGAGGCTTGCTGCAAATGCGGCAAGTGAAACGCCCTCGTTTGATGCGCCGTAAAGAATTGCGAGCGCTGCGCCGAATGCTGCGCCGGAGGAAGCACCCAACAGGTCCGGTGATGCCATGGGGTTTTGAAATACACCCTGGTAGGATGCGCCCGCAGCCGAAAGGCAGCACCCAACCATGCAGGCAAGCAGGATGCGCGGGAGGCGAATGTTGATCACAACCGTTTCCATTTGTGCCGCCCACGGCACAGTTTCCGGCAGGAACGCAACGGTGCGTTGCAGCAACCAGCTTAGCCCATCTTCTACGAGCGCAGCGCATCGATAAGCAAGAATACGTGCCACATCCCAAACTGGAACGCCATAACGTCCAAATGCGAAAGAAGCCAAGAACAACGCAAACAGAAACAGCGCAAGCAGAAACAGCATCCTGGAAGGGGTGTGCATGCAGCGTTGATGCGGTTTGATTGATCTGTTTTTATGGGAAAAATGCATATGGTACACCGATCGTTATTTTTTCTTGAGAATAACGCTGTTTCATTATAGCAGATTGTGAACGCTTTGTCCATCCAAAGTATGGTGTTTTCGCATTTGCTGTATATACAAATGTGCGGTATTTAAAGCCGTATGCTACACAGTCTTTACTGTTAAGTTTGAATGTGGCGATGCAGCAACCACGCAGCGCCAATTCGGCAAGGTTTTTTTGGCGAAAAAGCCAGATTGTTCTTACCCAGTGAAGTTTCGCTTCCCTCCGGTTTCTGCTTTTTCAAGCTACAGCCACACTTCTTATGCACTTGATCTTCTGAAGGGCACTTTTTAAATTGAATGCTTTCGAAAAAGCAGCATATGCTGCTTGCATTATAGAAAAGTCCCTTATTTTTCGCGCGTTTTGGTTCAGAAAAGTTACCCCGTGTTTTGGCACAATGCAATTTTTTGCGCTTTGCCCTGCTTCTATTCAACGGAGATGCCATCTGTACGCCTAGCAAAGATGGCGTGCCTTTAGAACGAACATTTAACAAAGCGCAAAGGCTTTGCGCGCATCCCATTGGTATTTCCCGAAAAATATAGTATGATAATTAAAAACTTGCGTGCGAACAGGAGAGCCTCATGCGGTTTTCATTTTCCTGCAGTCTGCCAAAGATTACGGCGATCATTGGGGGCGGTGGCAAAACGACGCTCCTTTTCAAGCTTGGGCAATGGCTTGCCGAAGCTGGTGCCTCTGTTTTGCTTACTACCACGACGCACCTTGCCTTTCCCCCTCCGGCAGGCACAACATTTTGCGCACCTGCTACACCGGAAGAAGCCGCCGCTGCTGCACAGCGCGCGCGGCTCGTCCTTATGGGATACCCAAACGGCAGCGGCAAAATGACCGGGCTTGCGCCTCAATATCTTACGGCTGCGGCAGCAGCGTTTGACTATGTGCTTTGCGAGGCGGACGGCTCACGGCACATGCCACTGAAATGGCACAGGGGTTCTGAACCCTGTATCCCCGCAAATACGGGGCTTATCATCCAGATTGCCGGCCTTTCTGCGCTTGGCAAGCCCGCCAGCGAAGTGCTGCACCGGTGCATGGAAGCCGGCATGGATCCGGCGCATTGCATTGTGGAAGAGGATATTGTGCGCCTTATGCTTCGGGCGTTCCAGCATAACGGTGCAACCTGCCCCGCGGTAGCGCTGCTCAACCAGGCGGATACGCCGGAACTGCGCGCGCAGGGGGACGCTATTGCAAAGAAGCTTCGTGCGGCAGGATACCCCGCCGCCGTTTGCGCATTACGAGAGGATGTGATTGGATGCTGGTTTTAATACGCGGCGCAGGCGACCTTGCAACAGGTGTGGCCATGCGGCTGCACCGCTGCGGCTTTTCATTGATTCTGACCGAACTTGCAGCGCCGACTGCCGTGCGGCGTACGGTGGCATTTTCAGACGCCGTTTACCGCGGTTCTGCCACAGTAGAAGGCGTAACTTCCCATTTGTGCCAAACCGAAGCGGAGGTGCGCGCAGCGCTTCATGCGCATGTACCGGCCGTAATCGTTGATCCCACGGGAACAAGCATCGCGCGATACCATCCCGATGTGCTCGTCGACGCGATGCTTGCAAAGCGCAATCTCGGTACACGCATTTCGGATGCGCCGCTCGTCGTTGCGCTGGGGCCGGGTTTTACGGCAGGCGTGGACTGCCACTGCGTGATCGAAACGATGCGCGGGCATACCCTTGGGCGCTGCATTTATGAAGGTTCCGCCCTCCCCAATACCGGCATTCCCGGCAACGTTGGAGGATATACGCGCGAGCGCGTGCTCTATGCGCCGGCCGCTGGCATATTTCATGGCCATTTCCCCATCGGGGCCATGGTCACCGCAGGCTCCATTGTTGCAGATGTGGATGGCGTCCCACTCCGTGCGGAAATCGCAGGCTGCCTGCGCGGCATCCTGCCCGACGGCATCTCCATCTCCGCTGGTACCAAAGCCGGCGATATTGACCCGCGTTGCGCGCGGGAGCATTGCTTCACGGTTTCCGATAAGGCGCTTGCCATCGGCGGCGGCGTCCTCGAAGCGATCCTCCATTGGCGCGCGGAAATGGAACATAAGCTATAATTTAAAAGCGGAGGAAGCATCTCATGAAAAAGCAGTTTATCCCAAGGGAAAAACTCAGCAAAAAGGCACGGCGCGCCCTGGATGCGGCCAAACGCCAAACATGGGCCATCAGCCCCGTGAGCCGAAAAGCTGAAAACAAAAAACGATACGACAGAAAAAGAGCCCGGCGGCCAGAAGATGGCGATGGGCTCTTTCCTTTTTTCTGGTTTTTTCATCCAAGCGCAACATCCAGCACCATCATCAGCGCAAAGCCCAGCGCCGCGCCAATGGTGCCAAGATTCGAATGTTCCCCTTGCTGCGCTTCCGGGATCAGTTCTTCTATTACAACATAAAGCATCGCGCCTGCGGCAAACGCCAGGATATAAGGCAGGATCGGAGTTACAAGGGAGGTCAGCAAAATTGTGAGCACCGCGCCGATCGGCTCCACAGCCCCGGAAAGGACGCCATAGCCAAACGCCTTTTTCCGCGAAACGCCAAGGCTCACCAAGGGCATGGAGATGATCGCGCCCTCCGGGAAATTTTGAATCGCGATCCCGGCGGCGAGCGCGAACGCGCCAGCGGCTGTGATCGCTTCATTTCCAGCGCGCATCCCGGCGAACACAACGCCAACTGCCATTCCTTCCGGAATATTATGCAAGGTGACCGCAAGCACCAGCATAAGCGACTTTCCCAACGTACTGGGGCGCCCTTCCGGCATTGTAGCGTTCAGATGCAGATGGGGGATCAACATATCCAATGCGAGCAGGAAGCCGATCCCTGCCAAAAAACCTGTCGCCGCAGGCACCCAGGCTGCCTTTCCTGCCGCTTCTGCCATCTCAATGGCGGGAATCAGCAACGACCATACGGAAGCCGCAATCATCACCCCCGCCGCAAAGCCCAACAGAAGCTTTTGCAAGCGCACATGCATGGCTCTTTTCATAAAAAGGGCCGTTGCAGCCCCGAGCATTGTCCCAAGGAACGGAATAAACACCCCAATGGATAGCTTTACAGTTTCGCGCATCGTATTTCCTCCGGATGCAATATCGCTCCATACAAAAGTTAGCATATTCTAACCCATTTTTCAAGCCCCTCCTTTGAAAATTGGCCCTAAACGCATTCGATGCGCCGCGCCCTGCGCGGTTCGGCATGCTTTGTGCGGCGAATGCGCTCAAGTTGCCCTGTGCCTAAGTTCTTCCCTTGCAAGGCAGAATTGAGCATGCGGCCCAAAAGGGGCGATAACAGAGGAAAGCCGGTCAAGTTCGTTCCATTCACCTCGGCGCTGTGTTGGATGCTTGGGAAGAGGATAGTCTGCCTGCGGCCGCCTGCTTTGCGCCAGAACAATGGAGCTGCACTTGGCGCTGCGCCCTTGAAGCGGGCAAATCTGCGACAGATGCGCGAAAGAGGGATAGGCAAGCCCGCTGTGGCACGGCTCTCGGCGATGCCGATGCGGCTGCCACAAGATCCCCCTTCAAGAGCGATGTTTTTTAGGCCACTGCCCCTAAACGGGGTGTAAATTTTCGGCCGTATCCTGGGCAATGCAGCAGAGAGCGGGGGGCTGCTTATGCAGCGCAATTCCATTTTCCTTGATTCCGCAGGCCATGTTCTCTCCTTTTTTCGCGCATGATCGAGCGTCTGCACCAAAATAAAGTTTGGGTAGATGCTCTTAGATGGCCTGGGATGTGCCTAGCGTCACTTTTCAAGGTTTGCATGGTCTTTCGCGCCGCCAGATCCGTTTCAAGCCACTGCTCTGGGATCCCCTAAATTTCCAAAGGAGACGCCGCGCGAAAAAAGAGCATCTCCTCGACAGGAGATGCTCTTTTGCTTGTTTGAGGTTATTTCTTGCTGATCGCACCAAATTTGCACGCTTCCATGCACGCGCCGCACTTAATGCACTTCGCGGGATCGATCACAAACGGCTTCTTGATTTCACCGGAGATCGCGCCAGCCGGGCACTTGCGCGCGCAGAGGCTGCACCCGCGGCACTTTTCCGGATCGATGGTATACTGAAGCAATGCTTTGCACACGCCCGCCGGGCAACGTTTCTCATAAATATGCGCTTCATATTCATCGCGGAAATAGCGGATGGTAGAAAGCACGGGGTTCGGCGCGGTCTGCCCAAGGCCGCAGAGAGCTGCCGCTTTGATGTTGTAAGCGAGCTTCTCCAGCTTTTCAATATCGCCCGGTTCACCCTTTCCGCTCGTGATCTTTTCCAGCATCTCGAGCATGCGCCGCGTACCGATTCGGCAGGGCGGGCATTTGCCGCAGGATTCATCCACCGTGAATTCAAGGAAGAATTTCGCGATGTTCACCATGCAGTTGTCTTCATCCATAACGATCATGCCGCCTGATCCCATCATGGAGCCAATGGAGATCAAGTTGTCATAATCGATAGGCACATCCAAATGTTGTGCTGGGATGCAACCGCCGGAGGGGCCACCGGTTTGCGCGGCTTTAAACTTTTTCCCGTTCGGGATGCCGCCGCCAATCTCATAGATGACTTCACGCAGCGTAGTGCCCATGGGGATTTCTACAAGGCCCGTGTTGTTGATCTTTCCGCCCAGCGCGAACACCTTCGTGCCCTTGCTCTTTTCGGTGCCCATGGAGGCAAACCATTCCGGCCCGTTCAAGATGATCTGGCAGATGTTTGCATAGGTTTCTACGTTATTGAGCAGGGTCGGTTTGCCAAAAAGCCCCTTTACCGCCGGGAATGGGGGGCGCGGGCGCGGCTCGCCGCGGCCGCCTTCAATGGAAGCAAGCAGCGCGGTTTCTTCGCCGCAAACGAATGCGCCGCTGCCAAGGCGGAGGTCAATGTCAAATTTGAAGCCAGTATCCATGATGTTATCGCCCAGCAGGCCGTATTCCCTAGCTTGACCGATGGCAACACGCAGGCGCTTCACTGCGATGGGGTATTCTGCACGCACATAAATGTAACCCTGCTGCGCGCCAATCGCATACCCTGCAATCGTCATAGCTTCCAGCACGGAATGCGGATCGCCTTCAAGAACGGAACGATCCATGAATGCGCCCGGGTCACCTTCATCCGCATTGCAGCAAACATATTTAACATCGCTTTCGGGCGCTTTGGCAAATTTCCACTTCAAGCCAGTCGGAAATCCGCCGCCGCCACGGCCTCGCAGGCCGGAACGGATCACGGTGTCGATAACCTCATCGCGGGTCATCTCAGTGAGCACCTTTCCAAGCGCCTTATAGCCGTCAAAGGCAATATATTCATCGATGTTTTCCGGGTCGATCATGCCGCAGTTGCGCAAGGCGATGCGGTGCTGCTTTTTATAGAAATCGGAATCGTTGAGCGTGGTGTTGACGCCGCTTTCATCATGCTCCTTGTAAATAAGGCGCTGCACGGGACGTCCCTTGATGATGTGCTCGTTTACGATCTCCTCAACATCCTCCGGCTTAACGTGGCTGTAGTATACGCCCTCGGGGTAAACCACAACGATCGGGCCGGCCGCACAAAGGCCGAAGCAGCCCGTGCGGATAACCTGGACTTCCTTGTCGTATCCCGTTTCTTCCAGCTTTTTATGGAAGTTCTCAATGATGCGCAGGGAATTGGAGGACGTGCAACCCGTGCCCGCGCAGACCAGCACATGCGACCTGTAGATCATCTTCTTAACTCTCCTTCTTGTCCTTCAGTGATTTTTACTCAAAATTGCCGATGGTGTATTCCATAACGGGGTTCCCGTTGACGATATGCTCCGATACGATGCGCCCCACTTGATCCGGGGTTACCTTGCAATAGGTTACCTTCTCCTGGCCTGGGAGATAGACTTCCACGATGGGTTCCAAGCGGCAAAGTCCGATGCAGCCAGTTTGGGAAACCGTGACGTTGGTAAGCTGGCGCTTATTCACCTCGTCCACAAAGGCGGCCATCACTGGGCGCGCGCCCGCCGCGATGCCGCAGGTGGCAAGGCCGACCACTACTCGAATGCCATCTTCGCGGTTTTTGCGCAGATTGAGCTCATTGAGCGTTTTCTGCCGGATCGCCTCTAACTCTTTGAGTGTCTTCATGATTTCTGTACCTCCATTGATTCTAGTTCTGATTCGTTGGTCTCTATAAATTCTGCGATGAAGGCGGTCACTTCTGGCATATCCA
>ERZ1643251.2391-NODE-2391-length-19200-cov-8.860016_pt1 | contig 19200 bp, 18 predicted proteins | sample MGYA00579261_ERZ1643251 | MGnify/ENA primary metagenome ERZ1643251 (study PRJEB29033, sample SAMEA4952267) | chicken gut metagenome | biome: Broiler Chicken; feature: Gastrointestinal Tract; material: Caecum | place: Ireland | collected 2018 | study: Broiler...
CGACCTGGAAAGACTTGGGGCTTTCGATCATCTTGCCGTTCATTACGGTGCCGTTGTCGAGCATGTCGCCGATATTTACGAGACAGCAGTTGAAAATGGGCTGAATGAAGTAGTCGGCATCGTGGAAGTGAATGGCGCCCTCGTCGTGAGCCTTTGCAAGATATTCGGGCAGAAGCAGCCTGCGGGTGAGGTCTTTTGAAACTTCGCCCGCGATGAGGTCGCGCTGGGTTGCCGCCGTGTGGGCGTTTTTGTTGGAGTTCTCCTCCATTACGTCCTTGTTGGCGTTTTTGATGAGCGAAAGAATGCTTTCGTCCGTGGTGTTTGCCTTGCGGATGAGGGCGCGCTCATAGCGGTAGAGAATATAAGACTTCATGAGCTGATATTTTTGCAGCTCCATGAGCTTTTCCTCGACCATATCCTGAATGTCCTCGACGAGCAGCCTCGAACGATGACGGCCTGCAATGTCGTCGACAATCTTTTCTATCTGTTTATCGTCGATCCTGTCCTCGAAGTCGACCGACTCGTTTGCCTTGCCTATGGCTTTGGCGATTTTGCTTCTGTCGAAATCTACGGTAGAGCCGTCTCTTTTAATAACTTTCATATCATCACCTTTCTTCCGCCTGCCTTGCCGCCGCGGAAAATCAAATATTTTCTCCCGTGTAAATTTGCGCCCCCGACAAAAACATGTCCGGAGAGGGTACAGTTACTATTGTACTACCGCAAAAGGCGTTTGTCAATAGAAAACACACAATATATTGATAATTTATTTGAGTTATACACAATCCTTTGTGGAATTGTTGATAACACGACAGATTGCGCACATTTTGAAGTTTAATTGTCCTTCATGCCGCAACGATTATCATTATAACCTTTATAACGCGGCAAAGTCAAGCGTATGGACACAATATATTGTATGAAAGTTTTTAACATTTTAACAATATATTGTGATATGCGCCGCAAACGGACAAAATTGAACGTTTTTCGGGCTTTCCTTACCGCAGGCAAGGAAAACCTCCCCCTTCCTTTCGCCGTGCGTAGTCAGAGAATACAAGTAAGGCGCCATAGAAGAGTTTTCGACATGCTTTGCACGGAGAAAACTTCCATACAGAGCAAACGAGCAAAGGCGTGCGCCTGCGTAAGCAGGGGCAGCTTACGTGAAGTTTGCTTGCACGGAGCGCATTAAGCAATTCATCAGCACTAGCGCGAAACCGTGGCTTTTGCGCGAAGCAGCGACACAATGCCCCAAAAAGAGCACGACGGGCTGCGCACGGCCTGCATTAAAGGGGCATTTGTGTCGCAAGGCTTTAACACAATTTCAACGTAAATTAACCATTTTTTTACATTGCGGGCAAATTAACTACACTTTTATATCGTTTAATATTTAATGTAAAAGCGGTGCAGCCGCTTTTGCGAAGGAGACTGTTTTTATGCATGGTTTGAGAGCAAAAAAAGTTTTGGGCATAACGGTTGCGGCGGCGCTGTGCGCGTCGATTGCGGCATTTGCGGCGTGCGAAACGCAGGCACAGGCGAGCGACGAAAGTCAGGCTTACGTAGTTTCGGTCGAACAGACCGAAAACGGCTATTCCGTGACCTATTCGGACGGAAGAGTCGAGCAACTTACCCCGACAGCGGGAAAGGACGGCAAAGACGGCGAGGACGGCAGCGATCTTACCATCGAGGACATATACAATACCTACGTGGCGGAGACAGGCTCCGACATGACGCTTGCGCAGTTTATTGAACAATATCTCACCATATCGGCGGACGATACGGGCAGCTCGCAGATAAGCCGCAGCCTTTTGTCGAGCGTTTCGGTTTACGCCGAGTTCGTGGAAACGACCGTAGTTTCGGGCGGATTTCCCGGCATGGGCGGAATAACGACTTCGCAGATAGCGCAGAGCGGCGGTTCCGGCGTCATTTACGGCATAGACGACGACTACGTATACATACTTACAAACTACCACGTTGTTTACGATTCCGCCGCCGACGAAAACAAAAACGGCGGCTCGCTTATAGGACGCGAAATTTATTGCTACCTTTACGGTAGCGAGTTTTCACCCGTTCTGGCAGGTTACGACGACGAGGGATATTACGAATACGATTACGGCGACACAGCCATTTCGTGCGAGTATATAGGCGGGTCTATGCAGTACGACCTCGCCGTGCTGCGCGCCGACAAAGACGATGTTTTTGCCATAAACGACGGCGTTAAGGCGGTTGAGCTTGCCGACGGTTACAGCGTGGGAGAAGAAGTTTACGCCATAGGCAACGCCGAGGCGGAAGGCATAACCGCGACCGCGGGAATAGTCAGCGTGGACAGCGAATACATAAATCTCGACATAGACGAAAACGGACAATACGAAAGTTATCGTTCGATACGCTTCGACGCGGCGATATATCACGGCAATTCGGGCGGCGGACTGTTCAACTCCGACGGCGAACTCATTGGCATAACCAACGCGGGCGCTGATTCCTATGAAAATGTGTGTTACGCCATACCCGTATCTGTCGTCAGCGGAGTAGCCGACAACATAATATATTACGCGACCGACGGCGACGAGAGCACCGAGGGCGTTTACGCCGCGGATAGCGGGCTTACCGTCGAGGGACTCAACGCAAAATACTCGCTCGATTCGTCCGGCATCGGAAGCATAACCGAAGAAATATACGTGACCTCGGTTGAAAGCGGTTCGGCGGCGGACGAACTCGGTCTGACCGAAGGCGACAGACTGACGTCGATAATAATAAACGGAACGGCGCACGAACTTTCGCGCGCGTTCGATATAGACGATATTATGCTGACCGTGCGTGAGGGCGACGAACTGCAATTTGTTTACATGCGCGGCGGCGAACAAGCAACGACGGAAAAAATACGCGGCGGCGGACGACCAATTCCTGCGGGCAGCCTGACCGCAGCGGCGCGCCCGCAGAGCTGCGGGCGCGCCGCATTCATAAATATTTTTACAAATTTTAACAGTTTGAGCAAACGCCCGCCACACAGATATGCTTTAATATAACCACAGAAGCGGCAGAGCCGCAATGATAAAGGCGGAAACAAACATGAAATGGAAACGACAAATAAACGGCTACTGGCTGGCGCAGGGTAAAAACGGCAATTTTCTTATATGGTTCGACGACGGCTGGCACGCCAGATATCTTTCGTCAGACGGGCTGTACCTGATTATGGTGCCCCGAACGCAGAATTTTATACTCATAAAAAATGCCTGCGAGGCGAGCGGTTATTGGGAAAAGACCGTTTAAGCAGCACGTTCTATTTTAATTTTTACAGGAGACTTTATGAAAGAGGAAAACGACGCAACGGGCGACGGGCTGCTGCCCGCGCAGCTTACCGAAGAAGCAGCCGAAGAGCTTTACGACAGAGCGATGAAGATGATGCGAACGGTTGTAAATTACAAAGACATGCAGATGACGTATGCCTGCGCGCTCAAAGAGATAAAAACCAAGTTCGACGTGCTCAACACAGAGTTCAATATCAAATACAAGCGCAACCCGATAAGCTCAATTTCAACGCGGCTCAAAAGCACGGAAAGCACGCTCAGAAAACTCATGTCGAGACATCTGCCCGTTTCGCTAAACAACATTGAAGAGCACATATACGACATAGCGGGCATAAGAGTAATCTGCTCGTACATAGACGACATATACCTTATAGCCGAAGCGCTGTTAAAACAGGACGACATAACGCTGATAGAGCGCAAAGATTACATTAAAAACCCCAAACCAAACGGATACAGAAGTCTGCACCTTATTGTGCGCATCCCCGTATTTTTTGCCGAGGGCAAAAAGCAGGTCAACGTTGAAGTGCAGATACGCACCATCGCTATGGACTTTTGGGCGAGCCTTGAACACCAGCTGAAATACAAACAGAGCATCCCCGACCAGACCGACGTCGAGGCGCGCCTTAAAAACTGCGCCGACATAATTGCGCGCACCGACGCCGAAATGCTTGAACTGCGGCGGCAGATTGAAAAAGCCGAGGACGCCCCTACCGAAGAGGAACAACTTTTTGAACGCCTGAAAAAAATCGACGCGCGCATGGACTGACTGCCGCGCGGCGGTGCATATATTATCCCCCCCCCATTGTTCTGCCCGCATTATGCGGGCAGTTTTTTATGCAGATCCTGACGAACACACCCCCGCCTTCCCCGCGAATATACTGATAATAAAATATAAAGGCGGCAAATCAATGAAATATTGTATTCCATGCCCGCCGCCCTGTTGCGCGGCGGGTTTTGAAAAAATAATTTACGGCCCCGCGGGCGCGACGGGCGCAACGGGCGTCACGGGTGCCACGGGCGCAACGGGCGCGACAGGTGTCACGGGTGCGACGGGCGCAACGGGCGTCATGGGTGCCACGGGCGCAACGGGTGCCACGGGCGCGACAGGTGTCACGGGTGCGACGGGTGCGACGGGTGTCACGGGTGCCACGGGCGCCACGGGCGCCACGGGCGTCACGGGCGCAACGGGCGCCACGGGCGCGACGGGTGCCACGGGCGCGACGGAAACGCAGGCATTGAGTGCATTTTCGGCGCCGTCGGCGCCCGTTTCAGACGGCGGAGCCGCAGTTTTCGACGTAAACGACGCGCTAGCAGGGAACGCAATCAGCCATGTTGCAGGGAGCGCGGACGTGACGATTTCCCAACCGGGAACTTACTATGCCCAGTATGCAGCCTCGGTTGCACCGGCGGGAACGACAGCTTTGCCCGCTACAAACATTGTAACCTTTTCTTTAAACGGACAGACGATAAACGCCGGAGCGGGAACGGCGCAATTTACCGCCACCGGACAGACTGAACACCTGACCGCAGCGGCGATCTTATCAGTCACAACCGTTCCCTCCACGCTCAGGGTAATATCGAGCGGCGGTACTTTTTTATACTCCGCCGCTACTCTGAATATATTTGAAATATAAAAATATTCGTTTTGTCATCTGACGCAAAACGAAGACGGCGGCTTTAATATTTGCTACGACGCGCGGCGGCGCACAATCCTGCGCCGCCGCGCGTTTTCATGCGATAAAAATATTTTCATAAAATTGCGCAAAGCTATCAAAAAATGCGTGCCAAATTTTCAATAAGTGGTATAATAGAAAGCGGGCTTGCCCAAACGCAAGAAAAAAATCAGATGGAGTTCAGTGTATGATATTTTACATCAATCATCCGCTCGGCTATGCTATCATTCTGGCAATCGTGTTGCTGGCAACAAAGTTGTGCGGGCTTTTGTTCCGCAGAATGAAGCTGCCCGAAGTGCTCGGATTTATCATCGCGGGTATACTTATCGGCCCCGCGATATTCGGTCAGTTCTGCGGCGTTACGCTCATCGGCTTTGAAGATGCCGTTGAAGCCGGCACCTATACGGCGCTGTTCACGCTTGAAGGCGCGACGGGAGCCAACGAGACGATTTCGGTATTTTCAAAAATCGGCGTTATACTCATAATGTTCTCCGCCGGACTTGAAACCAACATCAAGGACATAAAAAACACCGGTCTGGCGAGCGTGCTCATGGCGTGCGCAGGCGTAGCCGTTCCCTTTGCGCTCGGTCTTGCGATAAGTCTGCCCTTCGGCGAAATAGGCTTAGGCACCGCGCATATTTTCCGAGGCGTATTCATCGGCACCATACTCACCGCGACGAGCGTCGCCATAACCGTTTCAGTGCTCAAAGAGCTGGGCAAAATAAACACAAAGCTGGGCACGACGATAGTTTCCGCCGCCGTCATCGACGACGTTATAGGCATCGTAGTCCTTTCGATAGTGACGAGCGTAGCCCGTTCGGGCAACGTCGTTGCCGAAAACGGCTTCGACGCCTTCAAATCGACGATATACGGCACCATAATCATGATCGTAGCGTTCTTTGTAGTGGCAATACTCGCAGGGTTCGGCGTAAACAGGCTGTTCTGCTGGCTCGAAGAAAAGTGGCCGCGCACGCACAGGCTGCCCATATTCTCGCTCGTCGTATGCTTTATTTACAGCTGGGTCGCCGAGGAAATTTTCGGCGTAGCCGACATAACGGGCGCATTCCTCGCAGGCATAGTGCTCGCCACCGTCCACCGTTCGAGCGAGTACGTCGACTCCAAAATCAACGTCGATACATACACCATATTCGCGCCCATGTTTTTTGCCAACATAGGCATAAGCAACATCGATTTCAGCGGCGTGGGCGGAACCATTCTGCTGTTCGCCTTCCTCGCCGTGCTGATGGGACTGATAGGCAAGATAGTCGGCTGCGGCGCCGTGGCGAAGGGCTTTGGTTACAGTTGGAGGGAATCGCTGATAGGCGGCGTAGGCATGATGGCGCGCGGCGAAGTTGCGCTAATCGTCACGCAGACCGTCACGGACGCGAGCAGCGGACTGGGCGAAAACGCGTTGGGCAGCGAATTCATGATAATGACCGTGCTGCTCATACTTATCTCGTCCATACTCACGCCCATACTTTTAAAGGTGCTTTACAGCAAGGAGCTGCCCCTTAAAAATCTGCCCGCGACAGCCATGGCGACTGCCGGAGGCGATGAAAGCGACAGCGCGGAAAATGCCCCCTCCGCCACCTCGGAAGACAGCGACGCCGCGGCGAGCGACAGCGACCCAGATTAAAAAATTCAATGCCAAGTTTTTGACTTAACTCGAAGTTGACCCACACATATGGGGCGGCGACGGCAAAAATTGCCGTCGCCGCCATTATTAATTTTACATTAATTATTCATTCTTCACTATTCATTAAAAAAATTCCCTCCCGAACAATTCGGGAGGGAGAATTTTTTATTTAACCCTTGTTGTAGTAAACCTTTACGCCGGGGCCCATCGTTGAGGTGAGCGTTACACTCTTGATGTACTGTCCCTTTGCGGTTGCGGGCTTAGCCTTGACGATTGCATCCATGAGGGCGTTGAAGTTTTCGGAAATTTTATCTGCGCCGAAGCTCTTCTTGCCGATGGGGCAATGAATGATAGCCGTTTTATCGAGGCGGTATTCAACTTTACCAGCCTTGACTTCCTTGACCGCCTTTACGACGTCCATAGTAACGGTGCCGCTCTTGGGGTTGGGCATCAAGCCCTTGGGGCCGAGGATACGACCGATGCGGCCGACGACGCCCATCATGTCGGGCGTGGTGATCATTACGTCGAAATCGAACCAGTTTTCCTTCTGGATGCGCTGGATGGTTTCCTCTGCGCCGACATAGTCTGCGCCGGCAGCCAGAGCCTGGTCTGCCTTGTCGCCCTTGGCGATGACGAGGACTTTTTTGTCCTTGCCGGTGCCGTTGGGAAGAACGAGAACGCCGCGCACCTGCTGATCAGCCTGGCGGGGATCTACGCCTAAACGAACGTGAAGTTCGATTGTTTCGTCGAACTTGGCCTTAGCGGTGGAAAGAACGAGGTTTACCGCTTCGGAGAGGTCGTATGCCTTTAAATGATCATAAGATTTAACGCTTTCTGCGTATTTCTTTCCGACTTTCATCTATGCGTACCTCCTCTTATTCCTCTACCGTTACGCCCATCGAGCGCGCGGTACCTTTTACCATGCTCTTTGCCATCTCTAAGTCGGTGCAGTTGAGGTCGGGGAGCTTGGTTTTTGCAATTTCCTCGACCTGAGCCTTGGTGAGCTTGCCAACCTTATCCCTGTTGGGGCGCGCCGAAGCCGTTTCTATCCCTAACGCCTTTTTGATGAGAACGGGCGTGGGGGGCGTCTTTAAAACGAAGGTGAAACTTCTGTCCTGATAGATAGTGACAACGCAGGGAATGATGAGTCCCGCCTGGGACGCAGTTTTAGCGTTGAATTCTTTGGTAAAGCCGGGTATGTTGATACCGTGGGGACCGAGCGTCGAACCGACGGGGGGTGCGGGTGTGGCTTTACCTGCGGGGAGCTGCAATTTAACTACCGCAGTAATCTTTTTTGCCATTTATAAAATCCTCCAAAGTGGTGATAGCGAATGTGCCATGAAAGAAATTTAACACATTCTCCCACATATAAACAACTTAACGAAAAATCTTGCCTTGTGGCGGCTGCGATTTTTGCGTTACCCGGGAGGCGCTGCCTCCCTTGCCGCGACCTTGACAGCCCACAAATTATTTAGTCGCGGCAATTCCCTCTGCCGAGGTTGCTCCGCAACAAATTGTGTCCTGCTGCGCGAAAGCGTGGTTTCGCTTGCGACGTTAATCTATAATTATATAACACAAATCTCGCCTTGGGAGGCTGCGATTTGTCGTTAGCTTTACGAGCTCTGCTCCTCTGGACGCAATCAGTCTTTCTTTTCTTCGGCTATGGGCGCGTCTATCTTCTTAATCTGGATATACTCGACCTCTACGTCAGTAGAGCGACCGAACATCTGAATGTTGACCTTTGCCTTCTGCGCCATGTCGTTGAGTTCGGTGATAACGCCGTCGAAACCTGCGAGGGGACCTGCATCGATATTGACGGTGTCGCCCACGGTAAAATCGGCGTCGACCACGACGTCTTCAAGGCGCATTTTGCGGATTTCCTCATCCTTCATGGGTATAGGTCTGCCCTGGGGCCCGACAAAACCCGTTACGCCGCGCGTGTTGGTTACGAGGTACCACAGCTGGTTGGAGTAAATCATCTTGATAAAGACATAGCAGGGCAAAAGTTTGCGTTCGACTACTTTGCGCTTGCCGTTCTTTTCTTCGATGGTCTGTTCCATGGGGATTTTGACGTCGAAAATCTGGTCTTGCAGGTTATTGTTTTCAACAAGCCTGAAAAGGGAATCCTTGACCATCATCTCGTATCCCGAATAGGTATGCAGAATGTACCAGCAGGGCTGTTCCTGAACGTCTGCCATGGTTTACGCTCCTATGCTTGTGAGCAATTCAAGAAGGAACTGCAAAAGCTGATTGATGCCCGTAACGACGAGAAGGAACGCAACCACTACCACCAGCACGACGCAGGTGGATTTTACTACCTTGGGAAAGGTGGGCCACGTTACCCTTTTGAGTTCGGAGAATGTTTCTTTGAGCTTTCTTCCCATTCTCACGAAAAAATTTGCCTTTTTAACTTCGTTTTTGTTTGCCATAATTGCTCCTTAAATGCCGCAAGGCATTACAGGTTTATTGCGGGCAAGTCCCGCAGAAACAGGAAACCTGAACTTACTTTGTTTCCTTGTGTTCGGTGTGCTTTTTGCAGAAGGGGCAGTATTTGGAGATGGTCAGCCTGTCGGGGTCGTTGCGCTTATTCTTGTAGCTGTCGTAATTTCTGCGCTTGCATTCTGTGCATTCGAACGTAATTTTAGTTCTTGTTGATGCCTTCATTTTGGAAAACTCCGTACAAAAAAATTACACCCCTTTTCGGTGTGTGTATTAGATATTACCATTAAAAAGGGGGCTTGTCAATTAATTTTGGGCGATTTGCGGCAATTTTTAAAGTTTTTTAACTTTACTATTATATAATAGTGCGCCCGCGCAAACAAAGCACAAAATGTTGTGGCGGCGCGGGCGCGACGCCGCGCGCAATGAATTGAAAACAACGGGCTGTTTTCATGAATTGCCGCCGCAGCCTTGTCTGTCGCTACCATTGTCATTTCAAGCGTAGCCGAGAAATCTGCGCGAAAGCGCGACAATGGTAGCGACGAGATTTCTCCGCGTTGGTCGAAATGACAAGGCTCCCGGCGGCATGAATTGCGCGCGGCATGAATTGCGCGCGGCGCAGTGAAATGCAAACTTCGTTTGCGTGAAATGGCGCTGCGCGCCGTGAAATAAACACTTCGTGTTTGTGAAATGCACGGCTCTGCCGTGCGTTATGGTAAAATTACGCGGCACAGCCGCAGAAATACTCACTTCAACGCAACCTATAAGGTTGCATTTCACACCACCTTTGACAGAACAGATTGAAACGAAAGGTTGAGGCGGTATTTCACACGCGCCCGCAGGGCGCGCATTTCACCGCACAAAGCAAATCGGGCGCGGCGAAAGAATTTCACCGCGCCCGCTTGTTTTGCAAGCTAATAAATAAAATAACGTTTGCAAGCGAAACCGCGCTTTCGCGCAGCAAGCCACAATTTGCTGCGGTCAGCAGCCTCAGCACAGTGAATTGCCGCGACTATACTATATGTGGGCTAAAAAAGTCGCGGCAAGAGCGCGTGGCGCTCAGAATCACGGAAAGTCGCAGTCGTCGCCAGACAAGACTTTCGTGAGCTATCAGTTGTCCGACACGCTGAACGCATACGTATCTCTGTCCTCGGGGAAAATGGGGCCGTTGATTACGGGAAGATTCAGAGGCTGAATGTATGCCTGGGCTGTAAGGTTGGTGACCATTGCGCGAAGGTAGGGATAGAGCATACCCGTAGCCTCGATAACGAAATCCCTCTCCTGCTGGGCGTTGGGCGTTTCGGCAAGTTCATATATACCGACGATGGACACTTCGATGTCGAAAGGCTTGGGTTCGGCCTCCGTGCTGAGCACGGCAACTTTGAGGTTTATGAACATGAGCTTGTTGTTTTCGTTAGCCTTTCTTACCTGGCGCGAAAACTGGGGCTTGATGTCCAGCCTCTGGTTAGGTTCGAGTTTGACCCTGTTGAGCTTGAACGAAAGCTGTTCGCAAGTAATGCCTTTAAAATCGTATTTCATCATTTAATACTCCTGAATATTTAAAATTTCTACTCTTAATATTTTAGCAAAGCGGCGGGCATTTGTCAATACGTAAACGCACTTTTCACGCCCTTTTTACAAGCCGCGGCAGGTAAATTGCGCGCGATGCCGCGCGCAGCAAACAAAATGCAAAAATTTAATGAAATTGGGGATTGATTAATTAAAATTTTATGCTATAATTAGATATATGACTATAAACATTGACGACCTGAAAGACATACTGTCGCGCGTTGAAAAGCCCGCGCGCTACACGGGCGGCGAATACGGGCAGATAAAAAGCCCTGAAAACGCGCCCTTTTACTTTTGCATGGCGTTCCCCGACCTGTACGAAGTGGGAATGAGCAATTTAGGCATAAAAATAGTAGCCGAAAGCTTTTTGAGGCGGGGATATGCCGCAGATTACTGCTTTGCCCCCCAGACCGACTTCGGCGACGCGATAAAGCGCGCGGACATACCCCTCTACTCCCTTGCGCTCAAAAAGCCGCTGAAAGAATTCGATATGATAGGCTTTTCGGTGCAGTTCGAGCTGTGCTACACCAACATACTATACATGCTCGACCTTGCGGGCATACCGTTGAGGCGCGCCGACCGCGCGGGCGGCAAATACCCGCTTATCGCCATAGGCGGGCCGTGCGCCGTAAATCCCGAGCCGCTCGCCGACTTTGTTGACCTCGTGTTCATAGGCGACGGCGAGAGCGCCGACGCCGACGTAGCGGCGCTGTACCTTGAATGCGGCGGAGCGACGGACGAGTTTTTCAACCGCGCGGCAGCTATCGAGGGCGTTTACGTGCCCGCGCTGATGAACGTCGAGTACGACAAAGAGGGGCACATATGCGGCTTTGAAGGCGACTTCACGCCGCGCAGGGCGATCATCGGCGACCTTGACGGCGCGGTATTCCCCGCCGCACAGCCCGTGCCCAACTGCGAGAGCGTTTTCGACCGCTCGATAATAGAGGTCATGCGCGGGTGTTACCGCGGCTGCCGGTTCTGCCAGGCGGGATTTATTTACCGCCCGGTGCGGCAGAGGAGCATGCGGACGCTGACGGAACAGGCGTGCTCGCTGATAGCTTCGACGGGCTACGATGAAGTAAGCCTCAACTCGCTGTCGACGGGCGACTACCCACGCCTGCGCGAGCTCATACGCAGCCTTAAAGACAGCCTGCCCGAGGGCGTTACGCTCGCCCTGCCCTCGCTGAGGGTGGATTCCTTCGATTCGGACTTCGCGCAGGACGCGCGCAAAATTTCGCTGACGTTCGCGCCCGAGGCGGGCAGCCAGCGACTGCGCGACGTTATAAACAAGGACATAACCGAGGATGAAATTTTAAACGCCGCCGAAAGCGCGTTCAACATAGGATATTCCGCGGTCAAACTGTATTTCATGCTCGGTCTGCCCACCGAAACGGACGACGACCTGCGCGCGATAAGGCGCATTGTCGACCTTATAAAGAGCGCCTACGGGCGCAAAAAGCGGGCGAAGGCGCTGCGCGTTTCGGTGTCGGTTTCAACATTTATCCCCAAGCCCTTCACCCCCTTCCAGTGGGAGGCGCAGTGCGGCGAAAGTCAGGTTGAAGCCAAACAGAAGCTGCTGCGCGACAGCCTTTACATAAAGGGCGTGACGCTGAGTTGGAGCGATTACTTTACCTCCCGCCTCGAAGGCGTGCTGGCGCGCGGCGACAGGCGGCTGGGCTATGCGATAGAGCGCGCATATGCGCTGGGCTGCCGCTTTGACGGCTGGACAAAACAGCTGAACAAGGAGGCGTGGACGCAGGCGTTTGCAGATTGCGGCATTGACCCCGACATATATACCCGCGAACGCGGCGAGGACGAAATTCTGCCGTGGGATTTTATAGACATGGGAATAAACAAAAACTTCTTTTTGCGCGAGCGCAGGCGCGCCTATGAGGCGACGGTTACGGGCAGCTGCAAGAAGGGCTGCGCGGGCTGCGGGCTGCAAGGCGTTTGCCCCGCCGCAAAGGGGGACAGATGATAGCCTTTAAATTCACCAAGACGAACGGCGCCGAATACATTTCGCACCTCGACCTTTTAAGGCATATATACCGCACCCTGCGCCGCGCGGGAATACCGGTAAATTACAGCGGGGGCTTTCACAAACACCCCAGAATATTCCTCAACAATCCCCTCGGCACGGGAATAAAATCGGTCGCCGAATACGCCACGATAGACACACCATTCGACGGCGATTTTGCGGGCGTTTTCAACGCGCACTCGCCCGCGGGCATAAAGTGTCTTAAATGGGCGCACGTAAAGGACAACCAGAACTATGCCAACAGCATAGTAAAATGCACCTACTCCGCCGAAGGCATACCCCCCTTCGACATCGCCGCCCTTCTCGCGCGCGATAGCATTGAAATTACCGACATGCGCGGGCGAAAAGTTGACATTCGTCCCAGGATATATGCCGTTGAACGTAAGGGCGACGAGCTTATATTCACACTCGGCTGCGGCGAAAACAACCTGCGCCCCGACCTTTTCTGCGACTATTTATGCTCTGTTTACGGCGGGCGCGCAAGGAACATAATAAAAACAGCCTCGATAATGGGCGGCGGCGAATTCGTATAACAGGGCAAGTTTTTATAAATTTTCAGTTCGCATCAAAATTTTAAGGATTTTTATTACTATATATGGGCAAAAAGACGCTTTATTTCGACAGCTTTTGCGGAATGGAATCTTACGCTGCCGTGGAGGACGGCAAACTGACCGAATTCAACTATGAATCGCAGAGCAGAGTCAACATTATCGGCAACATATATAAGGGCAAAGTGACCGACGTTTTAAACGGTATGCAGGCGGCGTTCGTCAACTGCGGTTTAGAGCGCAACTGCTACCTTTCGGTCGAGGATCTGTTCCCCGACAAGAATAAATACGACGGCGACGAGGTGGACATACCCAAAGAACTCAATTTAAAGGTGGGCGACGAAATACTCGTTCAGGTGGTCAAGGCGCCCGTCGGCAAAAAGGGCGCAAAAGTTACCACCGCGCTCTCGTTTGTAGGAAAATACCTTATTTTTATGCCGACGACGCCGTTTATAGGCGTTTCGCGCAAGATACGCGACCCCGAACTGCGCAAAAACCTTTTATTTAACGCGGGAAAAATGTGCCGCGGCGACGAGGGCATGATAGTGCGCACCGCCGCGCCGTATGCAAACCGTAAACAGGCGGGGGCGGAGCTCGATTATTACCGCCGCATGTACCGCGCGATATTGGAAAAGTTAAAAAAATCGTCCGTAGGCGAAATTCTTTACACCGACTATCCCCTGTTCATGAGAGTAATGCGCGACACGCTTCTGACCGACGTCGAAAAAATATTCGTCGGCAACAAATCTGTGTTCGACAACATGAGCGACATAATCAAAATAACCGGCACGAAGGTGCGCTCGGTAGAGCTGCACGACAACGGCACGGATATGTTTTTTGACCTGGGGCTGACAAATCAGATACTCGAACTGGTTACGCCGCGAGTGGAGCTTGAAAACGGCGCGTACCTGATAATTGAAAAGACAGAGGCGCTGACCGTAATAGACGTGAACACGGGTAAATTTACGGGCGACGACAGCCTTGAACACACCGTTTATTACACAAATATTTTAGCCGCAAGGGAGATTGCGCGGCAGGTTCGCCTGCGCAATATCGGCGGCATCGTCGTCGTTGATTTTATAGACATGGACGACGAAAAGCACCGCGCATCCCTCGTTGAGGAGCTTGAAAGGGCGCTCGACGGCGACAAGACAAAATGCAACGTTCTGCCAATGTCAAAATTCGGACTTGTGGAATTTACGCGCAAACGCACGGGGCCTTCCGTCGCCACGCAGTTTATACGTCCCTGCCGCTACTGCGGCGGAACGGGCGCGGCGTTTGTGCCCGAGTTCAACGTTCTTAAAATACGCGCACACCTTTTGGACGCCCTTTCCAAGGTCAAAAACATAGTGTGCATAGACATGAACGCAAGCGTCGCCGAAAAGCTTTTGGGCTGGCGCACGCTGATAAGCGAAACTCAGCAGAAATATCCTCTCGCGCGCGTATATATCGTGGGACATCGCACCTACCACGACGATTACTTTACCCTGCGCGCGGACGCTTCGACATCCTTTCCCATACCGCAGGGCGCCATTCTGCTGTATTGACGGCGCGATACCGTAAAGCCCTGTGCAAGGCAGCAAATTATACGCCGCGGCGCAAAATGACAGCGCCAGGTTTTAAAGGCGGCGGGGAGAGCATGTGTGCTCTCCCCGCCGCCTTTTTTACTTTGCTTATTTTTACCGCAGCCTTATAACAGCATTTTTATACTGTCCGCCACTTCCTCGGGGCTGCCCGACGCGTCTACCTTAATCGTGTCGAGCAAATCATAGCAGCCCAGCCGCGCGAGCGCGCGCGGAATGACGTCGGGCAGGCGTTCGCCGCGGGATATGTCGCGCCCGATGCGTTCGGCGAGGACTTCCGCCGTGCATACGAGCGAAAGATTTATCACCCGCGCGCCCTTTAAATCGAGGCGGGACAGAATGCCGTCGATTATGCCCTGTTCGTGCATGACCCAGCTGAAAATTATATTGGAGTACTGCCCGCACGCCAGAAAATTGTTGAGGCAGTAGCATATGTTGTCGAGTATAACCGACTTTGTGACGTCGTTGACCTTAAAGGGGTGGTCGTTGCGGCACCAGTCGCCGTCCAGCCACACGCAGTCGGGCAAGGACTGTAAAAGAATACGGCTGACCGTGCTCTTACCCACCCCCATCGCGCCGCCTATAAAGATGATATTCATAGCTCTTTATAAAAGAAATTGCAGTCGGTGTCCTCGCAGTACTCGTCCGATTCGGCATAGCCCGCCGAAACGAAAAAGCCCTGCGTACCCTCGGCGGGGAGAACGTAAACGCGCTTTACACCGCCGTCTTTGAGCCGATCTTCGGCATAAGCGATGAGCGCCCCGCCGCAGCCATTGCCGCGAAAACGGGGGCGGACGTACAGCTCGCGCACCGTGCCCATACCTTCGCGCAGACACCACTCGTTTTCTATCGAGTCCGTCTGGTAAATGACGAAACCGCAGACCTCATCCTCCTCCGCCACGGCGATTTTAAGAAGCTGCGCGTCGAAATCGGCGAGCACGTATTCGTCGAGCAGATGGTCGGTGTCCTCGCCGCAGTCCAACTCTTCATAGTATTCTTTGAACAGCGCGCAAAACGCCGCGCGCGTTTTTTTATTTAAAACATTTATGCGCATAGCCGCCTCCTTAAATGCATTTTCAGCCGCATATTACTCATTAAAAAACAAGGGTGCGCTTTACCGCAATTCCGATAGGGAATTTTGGTAAAGGCTCGTCCTTTGAAAAGAGAGTAGGCGTGGCGTGAAAGCCACGCCTTTTCTCATGCCCTTGTAATGCCCGCTATTGCGGGCGTTTTTCATTCGTCCAAGCCGTAATCGTCGTCAACGTTTACAAAGTCGGGAAATTCCACCGCCCCTATAAAGTTATAGACGATCTCGACATCTTGCCTGTAATGCCCGTTCTCTTTCCGTTTTTCGTGTACGATAATTCTGTCCACGAACGAACGGATAATTTCAGGCGTCAGCTCTTGGATGTCGCTGTACTTTTCCACCAGCTTCATGAAGTCGCGGATGCGGCTCTGCTGCTCCTTACGCTTTTCGAGCGTCGCTTTCAGCGCCTTGACCTTCTCGGTCAGCCCCGCCTGTTCGCCCTCGTAAGTCTCGCTCAGTTTCAGATACCTCTCTTCCGACAGCTTCCCCGCGACTTTGTCCTCATAAAGGCTTTGGATGATCTTGTCCAGCGCCTTGATCCGTTCCTCCGCCGCAGTCAGGTCGCGCGTGTTGGCTTTGAGTTCCTGCTTTTCCTTCTCGTCCGCATTGTTCTGCAAGAGCTGCAAAAAAGTCTGCTTTTGCGATCCGGCAAAGCGAACCGTCCTGCGAAGGTCTTCTAAAAGCAATGTTTCCACGGCTTTCACGGTGATCTGATGCGAAGTGCAGGTGCGTTTGAGCGCCTTCCTGTAAGACGAACAGTTAAAGTATTCCGCCTGTTTCATCGTGGTGCAGCGGCATAAATACATTCTCTTTCCGCAGTCCGCACAGTAGAGCATCCCCGAAAGCGCATTCATCTCGCCCATCGGCGTCGGCCGTCGTTTGCATTGCCGTATCTTCTGCACGGTGTCGAACGTCTGCCTGTCGATGATGGCTTCCTGCGTGTTCTCGAATATGAGCCATTCCTCTTGCGGGAGCTCGATGCGTTTTTTGGACTTATACGACTTCTTATAGGTCTTGAAGTTCACCGTACAGCCCGTATATTCCAAGTTTTCGAGTATTCCCGCGACGGACTTCTGATCCCATATCTCCGAGCCGTCCCGTATCTTTGAGGGGGTAGGCAGCCCGTGCTTATGGAAGTATACGACAGGCGTATCGACGCCGCGCTCTGTAAGTATCCTTGCGATCTGCGTAGGACCGTAGCCTTTGATACAGAGGGAGAATATCTCCCGTACCGTTTCCGCGCCCTGCTCGTCGATCACCCATTTCTCTTTGTCGTTCGCATCTTTCTTATAACCGAGCGGAGGAAGCGTGGTGATATGCTTTCCGGCATTGCCTTTCGCTTTCATGACCGCGCGTATCTTCTTGGAACAGTCCTTCGCATACATCTCGTTCAGGATATTCTTGAACGGCGTGATGTCGTCGTCGGGATTGGTTTCGCTGTCCACTTGGTCGTACACGGCGATGAACCGCACGTCCGCTTCCGCAAAGTAGTATTTAGTATAGTAACCCACGAGAATGTGGTCGCGCCCGAACCTCGACATATCTTTGACGATGACGGCGGAAACTTTTCCCTCGTCTATATCGCGTATCATTCTTTGAAAGTCGGGGCGGTCGAAGTTACTGCCCGAATACCCGTCGTCCACATAGAACCTTACGTTGCGCAGCTTGTGTTCGTCGGCGTACTGTTTTAAGAGCATCTTTTGGTTGCGGATACTGTTGCTGTCGCCCTGCAAATCGTCGTCGCAGGACAGCCTGCAATACAGTGCCGTCCATTGTTCTTCGGTTGTTCTTGCCTTCTTATATTTCATTGTCGATTGCAAATTCATTGTTTATAACCTCCCGAATTGCAACCTTCAAGCGATTGAGTTGTTGAGAACTGCCGAGAATTTCTCTCGATCAGCCGTTTTGTGATGTCGAACGCCGTTGCTTTGGCGTTCTTGTTATTGCGGGAGATGACGGTATAGACCGTATTCCCGATGACCTGTTCGCGGTACTTGAATATAGTACCGTCCTGTTCCTCGCTGTAATATACGCGAGGGTCTGCCGTTAATGTTATATTCTTTGCTGTTTTCGTTTTCCTGTTTCTCCTTATCCGAAGCCGAGGCACTTCTTATATTTTTCCCCGCTCGACAAGGAAGAGGGTTTTCATTCGGCTTTGTCCTTCTTATTCCCGGCGGCTTCCTCTTTCAATAATTTATACCCCGCCTCTATCAACCGGACTTTCGTATAGCCGTTCTCTTTCAAAAATGCGTTGACTTCCTCCGCGAATTTACGCGATACGCTCGTTCCCCACACGAGGTATTTTTCCTTCCGCTCTTCCTTGTGCCGTTCCTCGTAACTCTTGTCGATCTCCGCTTTCGTCTTTGCCATAACCCCTCCGAACGTATTATCGTATTAACATTCTGTTTTTTTATTATACTTCTTTCGGAGAGCAATGTCAACGGAAAAGGGAGAACTTGATTCGGTTTTTACTTTCCGCCGCGGTCGTTGCCGTTTGATTTGAACGACGGGGCGGTATTCTTTGCGCGCGACTTGTTTAAGAGAGCGTCGAACTCGTCGGGATAGGCGGCGAGCATATCGTTCACCATTCCGAACGCCTGCTCCTTGCCTTTGGCACGGCGTTCTGCTTTCTGCAGCTGCTCGAAGAGGTCGCGGCGGTCGCGGTCTGATATTGCCTTTGATTGCCGTAATGCGACATTCTCCGTGCGGAGTAGAGCGATCTCTTCCTCGGCTTGCCGCTTTCGCTTCGGCGCGGGCTTGCTGCGCTCCGCCTCGATGCTCTGCACGATGCCGTCCAAATACTCCTGCGCTTGTTGTTTGGCTTTTACTGCCGCCTGTTCCGCACTTGCTACAATGCCGTCCGCATGGATTTGCGCGATTTTCACTTTATGCTCGGCATTGTGATCTGCTTCGGTAATGATACTGTCCGCTTTTCCGTGCGCCTGCTCGACGATCTTCTTCGCCTTGAACTCCGCCGTGTCAAGGTGTTTTGCCTGACTGCCTTCCTTGCCGCGCTGCAAATACCATTTTGCGCCGACTTCCCGATAGAGGTCGGTTTGCAATGCGGTAAGCGCTTTTCTGTCAAACAACTTCTTCGCACACAGCCTGCCGCCCGCTATCGGGATCAAATTCAGGTGCAGGTGCGGCGTGGTTTCGTCCACGTGGACGACCGCCGAGATGATATTGCCCTCTCCGTACCGCTCTGCAAAGAAGCGGGTGCATTCGGCAAAGAACTTCTCCTGTTCTTGCGGCGAAAGGTTCTTGAAAAACGCACCGTCCGAGCCCACGACGAAGGAGCACATCAGCACGGCATCCTTCCGCACTTTGG
>ERZ1643251.2393-NODE-2393-length-19188-cov-12.452621_pt1 | contig 19188 bp, 21 predicted proteins | sample MGYA00579261_ERZ1643251 | MGnify/ENA primary metagenome ERZ1643251 (study PRJEB29033, sample SAMEA4952267) | chicken gut metagenome | biome: Broiler Chicken; feature: Gastrointestinal Tract; material: Caecum | place: Ireland | collected 2018 | study: Broiler...
TGAGAATCATCTCTGAGCTGGGATTGTCTATGCGCCGTTACGTTTGACGCTTACATGTAAAGTAGCGACATAACCTCCCTGGGAGTCAGATATTCTTGCTCAATCTCGTCAAACTCATCGTCGTAGCAGTCGTATGACATAATAGATCTCTCCTTTTGATGAATTGCCCTAACAGATTGTTCTGTCCCCACCAGCGTTATTTCATCCCTTTGAATTGGTATATTATTTCTATAGAATCAGCCCGGCACACGGAAACTGCGACAGATCCGCGTGCCGGGCATTTTTTGTTTCTTTGATGATTTTTCTATGCTCCCATGGGAAAAACTCAGAGAAACTAGAAAATATGTTGATTTTTTCAATTATGCAGAAGGGAGGAAGTTATGGTGTTGAGAGCGATTTTGCGTGCAGTTCAGTCGATTTTACAGGTGTTTATCTCTAAACTGCTGCCTACAGTTTTTGCGTGATAGGGAGCAAATGGGACAAAAAGGAGCTGTATCACCAATGATAAACTAACCAACATTTTGGCAGCGGTTCTGGTGGGAGCTGCTGTCATTCTCAGTGCAGCCATTGATGCTTACTTGGAGGAGAACTATGAAGATTCTGAAAATTGAACCCTTGCAGCCGCCGGTGTCCTGTGACATCGACGGCTCTTTATCGTCTATGCAGTCTCTGGTGGGCGGTACCATCCAGATTTTGTATCCCTTTACTGAGGACCCGGATATTGCCCTGGTCTGCAATGATGAAGGCAAGCTGCTCCATCTGCTGCCCAACCGCAGTCTCAAGGATGAGAACGGGCAGATCTACGATATCGTCTGCGGTACCTTCTTTCTCTGCGGAGCCCCGGCAGACAGTGACCGTCTGACCGATCTGCCCCAGGAGAAGATCGACGAGTATGCCCGCAAATTTTACTATGCTGAGCTGTTTTTCGGACTGTAAAAGAGGAGGAATCCACCATGTCAAAAACTTTTATTTGTCATATCTGTGGCCAGGAACATCCACTGGAAGATGGTGTGGAATTTCGTGGGCAGATGATCTGCCAGGGCTGTCTGGAGGAAAAAACGGTCATTTGTCGGGAATGTGGAGAACGAATCTGGCGGCAAGAAAACGCCGGCAATGCGCGGGTGCCTCTGTGCCGGGACTGCTATGTGGACTATTATACCAACTGCACCCGCTGTGGGTGTCTGCTCCATACCAGCGTGGCCCAATATCTGCCCCGGGATACGGACGAAGAAACACCCTATTGCCATGAGTGCTATGCCGAACTGCCACAGACCCGCTCCATTCACGATTACTACTACAAACCGCCTGCCATTTTCTACGGTGAAGGGAATCGCTACTTCGGCGTAGAACTGGAAATTGATGATGCTGGTGAGGATTCTGATAATGCCTTCAGCATTCTCGAGCAGGCCAATGACCATGGTCAGGAGCGCGTTTACTGTAAACATGATGGCAGTCTGGATGACGGCTTTGAAATCGTCACCCATCCCATGACGCTGGAGTATCACTGCACCCATATGCCATGGGAGGCTATACTCAAGAAGGCAGTTTCACTGGGCTATCATTCCCATCAATCCACTACCTGTGGTCTCCATGTCCATGTGAACCGCAGTGCCTTCGGGGATACCAGTTGGGAGCAGGACGAAGTAATCGCTCGTATTCTCTATTTTGTCGAGAAGCACTGGGAGGAACTGCTGAAATTCAGCCGCAGAACCGCCCGGCAGTTGAATCGCTGGGCTGCCCGCTACGGTCTCAAAGAACGTCCGTCCGATATTCTTGACCATGCCAAGAAAGGCTACCATGCAGGACGATACACCTGCGTCAACCTGCTCAACGACAGCACCATTGAATTCCGCATTTTCCGCGGAACCCTCAAGTATAATACGCTCCTTGCCACATTGCAGATGGTAGATCGCATCTGCGATGCGGCGCTTTTTCTTTCAGATGAGGAGATGAAAGCCCTGTCCTGGACCACCTTTGCCGCTGGATGCCAGCAACCGGAGCTGGTGCAGTATCTGAAAGAACGCCGCCTTTACATCAATGAACCCGTAGAAAGTGAGGTCGAAGTATAATGTGCAGTCTCTTTGGTTTGATCGATTATAAACATACGTTATCCGGCAATCAGAAGTCCCGGATTCTTTCCGTTCTGGCCACGGAATGCGAGGTGCGCGGCATCGATGCCACGGGCATTGCCTACAACAGCCGTGGCCGTCTGCGGATCTTCAAGAAGGCCGTCCCGGCCCATGAGATGAAGTTCCGCATTCCCAGCGATTCCCATGTGATTATGGGACACACCCGCATGACTACCCAGGGCAGTGAGAAAGTCCATGGTAACAATCACCCCTTCCCCGGCAACGTGTCCGGCAAACGGTTTGCCCTGGCCCATAACGGTGTTCTCTACAACGATACTTACCTTCGTACCAAGCTGCATCTGCCTAAGACGCCCATTGAAACCGACAGCTATGTGGCGGTGCAGCTGCTGGAACAAAGCAATGCCCTCAACCTGAACAGCCTGAAAACCATGGCTGAACAGGTGGAGGGCACGTTTGTATTCACGGTATTGGATGATGAGAACACAGTCTACATCGCCAAGGGCGAAAACCCCATCTGCATCTATCGTTATTCCAGCCTGGGACTGATCCTGTACGCTTCTACGGTGGAGATCCTGGAGGCCGCTTTGACATTGCTGGACTTCCACCCGGAAACACCGGAGCGGGTGATACTGCAGCCCGGCGAGCTGTGTCGCATCGATGCCCATGGTCGGGTGACCAGAAAGGCGTTTCGTTTGCAGCAGTCCCTGCTCACGTGGTCACGGCCTGCTGCCCATTCCCGTGGGCATGGTTATGGGGTATATATCCGAGAGCTGCGGCGAATGGCCGGATGGTATGGCTACGATGCCCATGCGGTGGACGAGCTATTACACAAGGGATTCACCCCGGAAGAAGTAGAGGAGTGTCTTTGCTGTGGACGTTGGTAGTATCCCATTAGGGTGTACCCCAATGAGACAGTGAAAAAGTGTCCCAATAGGGTTGGTTTTTCCCAAATAGCATATGCCACTTTGGAAAGCCACCCTATTGAGACACTTTGCTTAAAGCATGGATTCATAATTTCGGCCGCCGTAAAAGAAACGAAGGATATATACGGTCTGATCGGGTTCGGATGGCTGAAACACCATCACATAATTTCCAAAGGTGACCTTATGATACCCCAGGGATTGCAGTCGGGCATCACGGCAGGCTTCATAGAGAAATGGGAAAGACATCAGCTGTGCATAGCACTCCTCAATCTGGGCTAGGAGTTTGGCCGCGGCTGACGGATTCGCCAGTTGTTTGGTGATGTAGTATAGAATTTCATCCAAGTCATCGTGGGCAGCCTGGGTGATTTTCAACTTATAGGCCATATTTCTCTCGCAGCCCCTTCAATGCTTCCGTAGCGGACAATACTTGATCGTTTTTGACCTGGTCTTGTGCGGTGGCAAGTTTGGCATAGATGTCCAGCATCTGCATACGGGCCTCATATGCCTCAATGCTCATAACGACCATATCGCCATAGCCGTTTTTGGTCACGAAAATTGGTTCGCCTACAGCATGACACCGCTCAGAAATCTCGCTGGTGTTTTTCAAATCTCGAATGGGAATGATTTGCGGCATAGTGCCACCTCCTTGTGGCTATATTATACCATAATCATCCCACAGATACAAGAGGGAGATGATTTTTTTGAAAATAGGTTATATCCGTGTCAGTACACGGGAGCAGAATACCGTCCGGCAGGAGCAGCTGATGGAGACATTGGGCGTAGAAGAAGTCTATATAGATCGCATGAGCGGCAAGAACACTGACCGTCCGGAGCTGAAAAAGATGCTGGAGTATGTCCGCCGGAGTGATACGGTCATTGTGGAGTCCATCAGCCGATTTGCACGCAATACACGGGATCTTCTGGAATTGGTGGAGCGGCTGACAGAAAAGGGGGTGGAGTTTGTCTCACAGAAGGAAGCCATTGATACATCCACACCGACTGGCAAGTTTATGCTGACGGTTTTTGGCGCTGTGGCAGAGTTGGAGCGGGAGTATATTCTCCAGCGCCAACGGGAAGGGATTGCCATTGCCAAAGCGGAGGGGAAATATACCGGACGCAAAGCTGTGGAACCGCCGGAGTTTGCAAAGGTGGTGGCACAATGGAAGCGAGGAGAGATGACGGCTGTGCAGGCCATGCGAAAGTTGAATATGAAGCCCAGTACGTTTTACCGACGGGTAAAATCTTTACTCTGAGGATGGCAGATTGACAGAGTTTCCCACAATAGATAAGATAGAGGTACCACACAGCTGCAAGGTATTTTGAGGGGGCAGAACCATTGCTACAGGAAATTGAACTTCTTCACCAATCGGATAAAAGCACCATCACGCTGATATTGGACACGGAAACGAAGCGGCGGATGGTAGAGAAACGGCTGCGGGGAGAATATCCACTGTATCACCGGCTGGAAACACTGAAGCATCCCTATTTGCCTCAAATTTATCTGGTAGAGCAGGAAACGGACGAATGTATCGTACTAGAGGAATACATAGAAGGCGTCAGTCTTCGGCGAGCGACCCTGTCAGAGCGGGCGCTGACACGGGCCTTGCTGGAGCTGTGCGATGTGCTGCAATATCTGCACAGCCAGGGGATTCTGCACCGGGACATCAAGCCGGAAAACATCCTGCTGGCGCCCGACGGCCACATCCGGCTCATTGATTTTGATGCAGCCAGAGAACCCAAAACGGACGGCGTCCAGGATACTCAACTGCTGGGCACCCGGGGGTATGCGCCGCCAGAACAGTATGGCTTTTCCCAGACCGACTGCCGGGCCGATCTTTACGCCCTGGGCGCCACATTCCAAGAGCTATTGGGTCCCATCAGCCGGAAACGGCGGTGGAAACGCATCCTGCGCAAGTGTACGGCCATGGACCCCAAGGACCGGTACCGGTCCGCCAATCAAATCAGGCGGGCAGTATACCGTGGGCGCATCCATCGATGGTTGATCCGCCCGGTTGTAACCATCTGTCTGCTTTTGCTTTTGCTTTTTACAGCAACACTATTCATCAATTCCGGCCCTCGGTCGGCGTTGCTGGGCTTGTTTGGCCTGTCGGCGGAAGTCTGGACAGAGGATGAAATCGATCTGGACAAGCTACAGGCGGCCATTGATGACGGCACAGCCCCGGCGATGTATGCCTATGGGGGCAGCGAGGCAGTGGAGCGGTACGAACTGCTGGAATCCCGGTACCCGGATCTGATGATCCTGTATTCAGGGTACATGACGCCGGACGGTGCATTGGTTTTTGCAGGTGTAAGAACTACCTATTTGATCCAATATGGCGTCAACACCATGGACGGTTTGAGCTGGATCGCCAAAGTATATCCTGACGGTTCCATGGAGGAGATCACCGTGGAGCAATACGAAGAAAATGCCCCGGCGGTTATGGCCCTTTATGCACGGCTTATGGAGCTGCCGCAGGTTGATCCCAATTCCTAAGCAGAGCCCTGTCGATTGGCAAGAGGCCATATTTTAATTAGGGGAGTGAGCTGACAGCTAACCTTGTCCGTTTGCTATTATGCTATACTATTATTCAGGAAAAGGATTGAAACGCACGACTATAATACAGAAGTGAGGGGATAAATTTGAAACAGTGTAAGTTCTGTAATAGGCCGTTGCCGGATGATGCGGTATTTTGCCCGTATTGCGGCAAACGCCTGCCGTTACCGGAGACATGGGATAGAGGCGTAGCATCTGGTGGAATTCCCTTGGAATCCATTGTAAAAACCAATGTTGGATATTACCTGACCCAGTTTCAGAAATTGAAGGCAGGGAAGCCGGCGGATTTCAATTGGAGCGCCTTTATATTTGGACCTATGTTTTGCTGCTATCGCAATGCGTTGGACTTGCTGAAATGGTTTTATCTCAACTGGATCGTGTTTACGGCAGTATCCATTGGAATTGCGGCGCTGATTGCAGATATGTCGGTATCCAAAGGGATGTGGAGTATGCTGATGATACTTCCAGTGATATGGGTTCTCTGTATGGGCTATGGCATCTATTCGTCCATACAGTGCGGAAAGTATTTTAACCAGGAGTATTTCAAACGGTGCAAACGGCTGGCCAAACAATCTATCTTGATTGAAAAACAGCGGGGGACATCCATAGGAAAGGTCATCATTGCTTATGGTCTGGTTATGGTTGTCTGCCTGGTGCTAGGGCTGGGCATATCTGCTTTTTCCACATCTGCGCTGCTGAACTGGATCAATGATGATACACAGAGCAAACCGGTCATGATTACAAATGCAGATCATACAGAATCGCAGAAAACGCAGACCGCAGAAACGGCTACGGTGGTGACGGAAGAACCGCCAGAACAGACTGCACAAACTGTAGCTGATTCACCATTAGCACAGTATATTGGCACTTGGTATGCATCCACAGTGGACCCGGTACATAATTTTGACCTGACCTATTATGCGCAAATGGGTAGCGACGGTGATGATGTGCTCGGTATTGAGCTGCAATTATTGGAGGCAGACGGAACGATCTATGCAAAACTCCGGGAAAAGCTGGAGACGCCGTACAGCCCCATCCGGGAATGCCGCAGCAACGGGGACGCTGTGCTGCCGGTGGTACAGACCGGGGAGAATCAATGGCAAATTTCCTTTGATCTGGTGGATTACAACACGGAGCTGCTGCCGGTGATCGGCACCGGTACGCTGGAGCTGACAATCAATCCGCTGGGAGAGCTGTATGGGGAGATTCCCCAAACCAGCGGCTATGTGTTGAAGATGGGAAACACCAAACTGTATGCAGCAGAGGAATGGCTGAATGGACAATACCAAGCCTATGATGAGGAGAATTCTGTTCTGGTGATTCCGGCCGATGAAGAAATTGTTGATGTGTTTGAGTGTGAAGAATTGCTGCGCCGATATGTCTATGGCCCATGGGTGGACGAAACGCTTTCGGCGGCTGGTACGATTATGCTGGAAAGTGGAGATTGGATCGTAACCCGGTCCGGTGGAAGCCTTTACCGCAACTACTATTACTCGTTTTCTTTTCAAGATATCCAGGAACCCGGCGTTTTGCACACGATAGAGGTGTATCCCGACGCCGAACTGTATTTGGACGGGAAAGCATACACGCGCACATACTAAGAGTTGCCCCTGCCGATGTGTGTATCGGCAGGGGCTTTCCATATGTAACAGCGCAAGTTAGCTGACGGCTCACCAACTGCCTGTGGTTTTCTGGTACACTGTGTCATAGAAGTTAACAGAAAGAAGGAGTTCTCATGAAACATTGTTCATCTTGCGGCGCATCCTGTGATGATTCCGCATCCGTTTGCCATTTGTGCGGCGATTCGGAATGGGAGGAAGCAACGATTGTAGACGTGTCTGCGCTGTTTCAAGCAGGAGTAGTATTAGATCCACAAAAAATGGCCATTTATCGGCAAGTACTGAAACAGTCCTATTTCTGGTATAAACAAACGAGATTTTGGTTTATTACATTGCTGGGGCTGGTGTTGTGTAGTTTTGGCGGCAGTGGCACTATTGGGGAAAAAGTGGGCCGTGCAGTGTTGTATGGTGTGATATGCGGTGCGGCAACGGTCTTATGTATGCGGCGGTTCCGTACGTTAACGGGAAAAGACTTCTGGGATGACGGAAAAAACGAAGCCCTTTTCGCTGCTGTGTATGGAAGGCGCTTTACGGTTATGAGCGTAGTGTTTATAATTGCTATGCTGATTATGGCATATGGCAATTGGAAAGCTGGCTCTGGAATTGGATTTGCGATTTTTTCTTTCTTTGCCGGACTGAGCGTCTGTTCCGCTATGTATCACGGATTTTGGGCATTTCATGCGGGCGGAATTGCCGCGTTTGCAGTGATAGCAATTCTGTTGACCAACATGAATGTGGAACTCAGTTATGCAGAGAAGGGTTCTACGGTACCGCAAGCAATGGATGCCGCACAGTACACGCCGGAGTACGGGGACTCCGAGGCACAGAGCCCCACGGTATCGTCCGCAGCGCCGGAAGCGGAGATTCTAGGTGCGGAACTGGTTGGTAACCCCACCGGCACCAGTCAACTGATCGTGACATACGAATGGACAAATGATACCAATCAGCCCAGCAGCGCCATTTACAATGTAGCCGTAAATGCCTACCAGAATGGAATCGGGCTGGAAGAGGACTATGGATTTATCCTGGAGGACGATTCTTCCCAGCGGGATGTGCAGCCGGGGGTTACCATTCAGGTGCGGGAAGCCTTCTTAATCGAAGATCTGGTCACCGATGTGCAGGTGGAGATCACGCCGTGGATCTCTTTTGAATATGAGGTCATTGACAGAGAAATTTTTCAGCTGCAGTGATATTTTGACAAAATAGTAAGGCTGCCGGTCAACGCCGACCGGCAGCCTTATCTATTCCAACACTTCCACCTCGTGGTCATACAGCAGTTCATTGGCATTGATCAGTGTCATGCCTTGGCTGAAGGCAAAGAGCAGCAGGGCGTCCCTGGGGTCCCGGGGATATAATTCCCGATACCCGGCCTGCTTCAAAAGCGTCTGAGTCTCCGAAGGTGTTAGCCCGAGGCCAAAGGCCAGGGCAATTACCTTGTCACGGGATGGATACTTACGGCCGGAGAAAATCTGATAGACATAGGCTTTGTTGAGATTGGACCGCTGGATGACTTGGGCGCGGGTCAGCTGTTTCTGCTGAAGCCAACTGTCCAAATACTCTTGCAAACTGTTCAAATGTAATTCCTGCTGGTTGTGTTCAAAATATCCAATAATATCAGAGGACTCCTGAATTTCATGGATAAGTTCATCTGTTGTTTTCATACTCTGCACCTCCTGTCTTTCAGTATACCATGAGTATAACATAAAAAGGTTAGCCAGCGGCTAACCTTTTTCATTGCCTGTTTTGGTATCATCAGAAGTGCCGGGAACTTTCATAAGAAAGAGCTTCAAAACTTCCTCAGCCAGTTTCAACTCCCGGGAGGAGCAGCGTTGGAGCAGGTCAAGGACGGCAGACGGATCTCCAGGGTTGTCTCTGTCACCAAAAAGAATATATTCCATGGACAGATGCATGGAGCGGGAGAGCTTAATGAGGGTGTCAATGGACATCTGAGAAGTGCCGACTTCCAACTGCCCATAGTAACCGGTGCCGATGTCGGCCAACTCCGACATGCGCTCTCGAGTTAGACCTAGCTCTTGCCGCCGCTGGCGCAGGCGTTGGCCGATTTCTATCAACTGTTGCTTCTCCATGATCGTATACCACCTCGTTTTCGTTATTGTAAAACGAAATTGTCTGTGGTAAAATATGTTATAAAATAACGAAAATAAGTATTTATTATCACATGCTTTGTGGCGGATATTTTACTATTTCACCGGACCCGAATACTATACACTGCCACAAAACATATAAGAGAGCGCCCATAGCACAATAACTTTTTATATTTGAGGAGGATTTAGAATGAAACGAATATTCAGCTTGCTTTTGGCAATCGGTGTATGTTTTACCATACTTCCAACTGCCTTTGCGGTAGATTACGGCGTGGAAAACGTTTCTGGAGAGAAAGTGTATGAGCAGACATTTGATGATGTACCCGTCAATCATTGGGCATTTTTGTACATTGAAGAGTTGGTGGAGCGTGGCGCAATCAACGGCTTTCCTGATGGGAATTTTTATCCCAACGAGACGGTCTCACGCGGTCAATTTGCAAAGATTATGGTGACCGCGGCAGGACTGACGGCTGCTCCGGCCAGCCGCAGCAGCTTTGCCGATGTACCATTGACGCACTGGGCTAGTCCTTTTGTTGAAACGGCAAAGTCTTACATGACAGCCTATCAAAATAGTGCAGGACAGATGCTGTTCAAGCCAGACGAAGCTGCAGTACGGGAAGATATTGCGGTGGCAGTGGTAATGTTGAAAGGCTATGATACACGGCTGGCAGATATAAGTCTTTTGGACGTGATGTTCAGTGATGCATACTCTATTTCTGCTGCTGCAAAACCCTATGTTGCACTAGCAGTCGAAAATGGCATCATTAGCGGCTATCCTGGAACGAACGGAGAAAAAGGCACCTTTGGGGGACAGCGTACTATCACCCGTGGCGAAGCTGCTGCTATGCTGTGGCGGGCTTTTCAATATGGTGATGACAATAAGGTAATCCCCGGAGAGGAGGAAAGCAGCACTGTCAAGCCGGGAGACAGTCAGAATCCCGTAACACCACCGGCTGACCAATACACCGTGGAGACGTTAGAGAGCCTTCCCAACCGTATGGACGACTATATCATTACCAAGACCGGACAGGTTTATTATCTGCAGGAGAATCGGTTGTATCACATTGCAGACGGCAAGACAGAACAGCTTTTTGACGGAAATACGGATTACTACAAAGAAGTTACGGCATTGGACTTTGTTAAACGGTTACTCGAAGGACCGGAAGAGAACTATGGGAACGGAAATTTTGAGTTCCTTGATGAATCGGATCTCCTCTATTTTGATAGGATGCATCTGTTACAGCTGACCTATGATGCGGTGAACGACCGTGTTTATGTTGTGGGAATGACAAATCAGCAATCCATGGCATTGTTGGATTTTTATACAGTGCAGATTTATCAAGCGGAGGATATGAATGCCCCTGTTGCAGAGATACCGTATGGAACATACACCACTGGCGTAGGCTGGATACCATGGATCCAGTGTGCTGGGGACACTCTGCTCTATACGACCTATCCGGACACTGGTTATAATCACTATGAGGATAACATTGCAAAAATCGTAAATGTTTCCACTGGGGGACTCTCTTATTTCTGTGATAATTTTGAAGAGACATGCACTCACTTGCAGGTGAACGGTGAGATCATCCGCTGGTGGAGGAGCTATGTTTTGCGTGGTTCGGCCCAGAGATTTGTTCTCTCCAGTGGATCATGGGAAACAATTAACATTGTTGCAGATAATCTAAACGATGATACGATTTTTTGCACAGATCAGAATCAGATCTTCTATGGAGCCACGGACGGTATATATCGTCTGGGCGAAGCCGGAACCAACCGTCTGAAAGGTGAGGTGTTTTTGTCTTGGGAGGACTTGAATATACAGGATGGAAAGAGCATTGGAGAGATCGGGCAGTTTTTATTTGACGATTCCGGCAATATTATCTTTGCGGATTTGACTCATCAGGTCGTGCGGCGTATTAAGGTTTGACAAACTTATACAAGAATTAGAGATACCATTTGACTAGAGGTGAACCATCATAAAAAAGAATTTCGCAATTTTACTTATGCTGCTTCTAATAATTGGCATGTTTTCCAGCTACCAATCCAATATCAATGGCAGTACTAATGTTGCAGTGCTGGAGCAGTCTGACGATGTCGATGTAGCAATTACCGAAAAAAAGAATGCTGATAAATCTGAAAATGAGGATACGACTTTCAACGCGGATGCAGATACAAAAACGATATTTGTTGAAGAGAACAAACTATCCAATAACGGTAATTTGGAAACTGAGTCTGTGGAAAGCGTTCCGGATCATGAAGAAGAGGACAACGTTTGGACCATTCAAACAAAATATTTTTCCGTCAATGCCCCTAAAAACTGGAAAGAGATATTTTATTGTAAACAGGATGACATGAGTATCTACTTTATGCACCAAAAAAGTCATGATGATGGTTACGGTGGATATTTGTTTGGCATCCAGCTTTTCAGCGTGGATGATCCAGAGCCATACGAGATTCCAGAAGCTTGGATTTTGGGTGGCGTTGAAATTCCTGATTTAGGAGAATACAATGTGTGGCATACCGGTCCTTCTGATGTTCAATATTCGCCTGAATGTAGTGAAGAATATTGCCAATGTCTGGAAGAGGTTCCAGATATTTTGTCAACACTTTCATTTCATGACGGCTGTTACTTCTCACCAACACCATTCGAGGCAACGTTTGAAAATGATGAGGGTTACATAGATAATACAATAAGCGACCCTGGATATTCCACCAACGCACTAAGTGATAGTGCGTTGGAGTATAACGCTGGTATTTATCTCAGTGCAATTGCTTCTAATTTAGAAAGTGAGCAGAAAAGTTCCGGAAATACTATCTTCATGGCAGCTCCAAATGTTTTCATTACAGTAGTTAATCGATCAGAAGAAGCTGCTTTGCTTCGAGGTGAAATCAACTACTGGTTTCGAGGCGGCGACCCAGATGGAACAATTAGCGTAGAACTTTTGCTCGACCCGTATAGCGGTGAATTAATTAGCTATATATTTAATTAATCACAACATAAATTGCTAGATAACCATAATACAAGCGATATAGTCAAATTGGTTCCGCAGCAATTTGGAACATTCCACAATTTACGGCAGAAAAATAAACAGCAATTGCAAAAGAGATTGCGTTAGCTTGTGAAGATCTGAATGATCTAGAAAGGTGCAAAGAAAATGTGTCAGTAGTATATAATGTAAAATAGTAAAATAATCCCAGCTCGGAGAGGGTTGTCCGAGCTGGGATTATCTATACGTTGCTATGCTTGACGGTTACACCGGTTCGTTTTTCCAGATCCAACACCCCAATACAAAACAGGTCCATCCCTGTCCATGTAGTCTGTGACGGGTCACCCTCTCGAATATGCAGTGTCCGGCGAATCTCCTTGGGGATGACGACGCGGCCCAGATCGTCAATCCGGCGCACAATTCCAGTTGCTTTCATATTTTACCAAACCTCCAACAAAGCTACTCCATGATATTCGGTAAAACAAGGATAAATCTGATCGAATCTCGTTGAAATTGAAACAATTACCGAATGCTCTGTTAGTATAGGCAGAGATTTGAAAAATATGCAGACGCAAGAAAGTCCCTGCACAGTCGTCAAACAACCTGCTGTGTGAGGTCATTGGAGTGCCTATGGTGAAGGTGTCACTTGTACTGGTGTTTATGTTTTTCTTCTCCACAGAGTATTGCTATGCTGAACAAGAAACGGTAAAATCAGAAAAAGAACAAAAATACAACGATATCCACGGTCCGGGGCAGGCTGTAACAATGTCTTTGCCCCAACGTTCAGATTTCCTGTAAATTCTACACAATACCATTACTGCTTGCTGCGCCTGTCCGCAGTCTGTATTTTGCATAGAAAAGGAGAACGATACTATGAATGCGTTAAGTCTGGATACCGTCGTTCTGTCGGAAGACACTCTGGAAATTATCATCCTCGATCAGACCTTGCTGCCCGGTGAGATCAAGTATCTGCATCTGTCTAAGGCGGAGGATATTTGGGAAGCCATCTATGCTCTGCGGGTCCGCGGCGCGCCGGCCATCGGCGTGGCGGCTGCCTACGGTATTTATGTGGTGACGGCCCAGCTGCAAACGGACAATATGGAGGAGTTCTGCAACTACTTTGAAGAGAAAAAAGCGTATCTCGATTCCGCTCGGCCCACAGCGGTCAATCTGTCCTGGGCCCTGAATCGGATGGGCAAGGTTTTGGAGGAAAACCGGGAGACCATGTCGGTGCCGCAGTTGAAGGAGCGGCTGCGCCAGGAGGCCCACACCATCCGAGAAGAGGATATCGCCATCAGCCGCAATATCGGCCAGCTGGGATTTGAACTGCTGCACCATGGCGACGGCATCCTAACCCATTGCAACGCCGGTACTCTGGCGACTGCCAAGTATGGCACGGCGCTGGCTCCCATATACATCGCTTTGGAGAACGGTTGGGACGACCTCCATGTGTACTGCGACGAGACACGGCCCCTGCTGCAAGGCGCACGGCTCAGCGCCTTTGAAATGCAGACCGCTGGGGTGGACACCACGTTGATTTGTGACAACATGGCTTCCATTACCATGAAGCGGGGAAAAATCCATATTGTCTTTGTGGGCTGCGACCGGGTGGCAGCCAACGGCGATTTTGCCAATAAAATCGGTACCAGCGGCGTAGCCATTTTGGCCCGATATTACGGCATTCCGTTCTATGTCTGCGCCCCCACCTCCACCATCGACATGTCCATTGCCAGCGGCGACGACATCGTGATTGAGGAGCGTCCGGCAGAGGAGGTCACCGAGGTTTGGTATGAAAAGCGCATGGCGCCGGAGGGGGTCAAGGTCAACAACCCGGCCTTTGACGTCACGGACCACAGCCTGATTACCGGCATCATTACCGAAAAGGGCATTGCCTACCCGCCCTTTGATAAGGCCTTTGAACGCATGGGTATCCGGTAATTCTGTTACAGAATGAAAAGGGAGATGGATCGGCTGGTCCATCTCCCTTCGCTTATGGAAAAGTAGTTTCGTTATGTTTTAATCACCAAACGGGATATTGTGGGACCGGCATTCTTCCTGTCATGGTTCTGAACAGAACACCACTTTTTTCGGCAATGGGGAACAATCAGGGAACGGCAACCGGTTGTTTCGCCAGTTCTTCCTCTTCCAACACCCGGTAGGCCACTTTCCCCACCAGGGTTTTGGGCATTTCCTCTTTAAAGGCAATGTCGTAGGGCATGGCGTATTTGGCCACATGCTTGCGGCAGTAGTCCAGCAGCAGTTTCTTGGTCTCTTCGCTGGGGGCAACACCGGGCACCAGTTTGACAAAGGCTTTGACTTTCTGCATCTTGTAGGGGTCCGGCACACCGATGACACAGCTCATCTGGACCAGCTCATGGGCGTCCAAGATGTTTTCCAACTGAGCTGGGTAGATGTTGTAGCCGGAGGAAATAATCATGCGCTTGGCCCGGCCTTTGAAATAGACAAAGCCCTGCTCGTCCATGGTGCCCAGGTCGCCGGTGTAGACCCAAGTCAAACCGTCGGCGTGGGTCCGCAGCGTCTCCGCCGTCTCCTTGGGATGGCCCCGGTACTCCTTCATGACCGTGGGACCGGCCAGAAGAATTTCACCCTCAGTGCCATAGGGCACTTCCTTGTCGGTGCCGGGCTTGACAATTTTAATGTAAGTATCGGGGAAGGGCAGGCCGATGGAGCCTTCCTTGTACATATGGGACGGCGTCAGACAGCAGGCCGTGACGGTCTCCGTGGTGCCGTAGCCCTCCCGAACCTGAATGGTGGCTTTGTGGTCATATAGGAACTTATCAAACTTCTTTTTCAGCTCCACCGAAAGAGAGTCGCCGCCGGAGAACACGCCTTTCAGGCAGCTCAGGTCGGCGCCGTCCATATCGGGCAGCCGCAGCAGTGCTTCATAAAGGGTGGGGACACCGGCTACAAAGTTGCAGCGTTTTTTCACCAGGTCCCGGGCATAGGTTTTGGGGGTGAACCGGGGAACCAAAACGCAGCGGCCGCCCTGGGACAACATAGTATGGATGCAGACGCCCAGGCCAAACCCGTGGAACAGGGGCATGGCGGCCAGCATTTTATCGCCGGGGCGGAACATGGGATTGGCCGCCACCACCTGCTGGCCCAAGGCGTTGAAATTCTTATTGGTCAGGACGATGCCCTTGGTGGTGCCGGTGGTGCCGCCGGAATAGAGGATGACCGCCGGGTCATCGGAACGGCGCTCTACCTTATAGTTATAGAAGCAGTGCTTACTCATACGCATAAAGTCGGCCCAGCGGATGACCGGGGCATCGTCGGGAATCTTTTCGATTTTCCGGCCCTCGGTCAGCATGTAACCGGCCCGAATGGTGGGGGAGAGGGCGTCTTTGATGCTGGCAATCACAATATTGACCACTTTGGTATTCTGCCGGACCCGTTCAAACTTATGATAGAACTGGTCCAGGGTGATGGCGGTGACGCTTTCCGATTCATTGAGATAGAATTCGATTTCCTTTTCCGCCGACAGGGGGTGAATCATATTGGCGATGCCGCCCACCAGATTGACGGCGTAGAACAGGTAGATGGCCTGGGGGCAGTTGGGCATGGCGATGGTGACCCGGTCGTTTTCCCGGATGCCGATGGTCCGCAGAGCCTTGGCGCAGAGCTCAATTTCCTGCATCAGCTTTTTATAGGTGGTGGATTTGCCCATGAAGTCAAACGCCACGTTGTTGGGGTATTTCTTGGCCGTTTCGGCTACGGCGTCATACATGGAGCCTTCAAAATATTGCAGATGCATGGGCACGTCGCCCATGTAGTCCTTCCAGGGCGTTTTTACAGGGATGGTTTTCATTTAATACTCCACCTTCTCGCTCAGCGGCAGCTCCAGCAGCCGCGGATTTTCCAAGAGTGTTTTTAACAACCGAATGGTTTTGGAATAGTAATAGCCGTCGGCAATGCGCTCGTCGATGGTCAATCCCAGGTCCACGCTCATGCGCATGGTCACATTGCCGTCATCGTCGTAAAAGGGGCGCTTTTTCATCAGACCAATGGCACAGAACAGGGAGTTGGTGCCCCAGTTGGTCAGATGGTGATACCCGGCATCCAGCTTCAGGCTGCCCAGATTGGTCAGCACCACCGAGCAGTAATAGGGGTCCGTGGCAATGACCGAGGAGGGCATCCAGCCGTGGCGGTCCAGGAACCGGGCGCCCCAGCCGATGAGGTGCTTGCCGGGAATTTTCTGTACCACATCCATGGCGGCGGAAGAGGCGTCCTTGGTCTCGCCGCGGCCCTTGGACACTTGCCGGTAAATCTCGTTGTGAATGGTGTCCAGGGTGTCGGTTTCCTTGGCATGGATTCTGGCCAGGGCCTCACCGCCTTCGTCGGAGAAAATCTTCTTGATGGTAAAGGCGGCGGTAACTTCGTTGCGCTGGTACAGGTTTTGATTGGCAATAAACCGGTTCATATAGGGCCGCAGGACAATAACCTTCAAGATGGCCGTCACCACCAGCTGAAACAGGTTGTATTTATATTCGGGGCCGGAGGCGTTTTTTTCCTCCAGATATTGCATGGCGTCGGTCAAATCGACCCGAATGTGCATAAATGCCTCATTATCGCACCGGTTGGGATAGATTAAGGGCATAATGTAATGCATGGAATCAACTTGACGCAGCAGGACGCCGTCCTTTCGGTCTCCCCATCTCTTTTTCATCGTTCTTTGGTACCCCCGTTCACGAAACATGCAGCTGACGGCGCAGCTTGTAGTAATTTCTAAATACGAGCCATTCCGCCAACAGACACACGGGAATGGCCGCCACAATATCCAGGACGGAATGCTGTTTGACAAAGGCCACCGACAGGCAGATGCAGATGACTGCCGCCACAATGGCCGCCTTCACCGGCCAGGACGCGGAGCGCTCTTTGAGCCATGTGGACGCGATGCCCAGGGAATACGCCACATGCAGCGACGGACAGACGCCGGTATTGGTATCGACCGAATAGATAAACGCCACAATTTGCATCAAAATGTTTTCCCGCGGAAATGTCTCCGGACGCAAATCCTGTCGGCTGGGAAACAGAATATAGATGGCCATGGCCACCAGCTGGGTGATGATGATATAGGTTTGCAGGTTTCGGAACTGGTTCACATTGTAAAGCAGAAAATACAGCAGGGAACCGACAACCAGCAAATACCAGAACACATAGGGGATAATAAAAATCTCCTGAAAGGGAATGACATCGTCCAGCCAACAGTGGACCGGATGGCATCGTTCGGCGGGAATCAGCCGTTCTGTAAGGATGTACAGCAGGAAATAGACCACCCAGCCGGACAACAGCTTCAGGTGGGAAAACTCCGGTGTATTCAGCTTGGAGAAACGGAAAGAGCGGTAATCAACGGTTGGTTTTCTCATGGAATGTCTCCTGGTCCGGCCGGTTGGTGTGATGGCGTTTTTTGGGAATGTTATCGTATGGCACCACGGTATGCAGGGGCATCTGCTCGCCCATGGCGGTGATTTCCTCCATAAGACAGTCGCAGATGCGCTGCCGCTCTTGCGCCAAAGGGCGGTCCGGGTCAAAGGTCACGGCATGCCCCAGACGGGCTGTTTTCAATCGGGGCGCGATGTACATGGGCACAAAGGACAGCCGTTTTCCCGTGCGGTTGTAATAGGTCCGGGCCACGTCGATAAACCGGTTTTGAAACAGGTTGACAATGTGGTTGTGAGGCTCGGCGCACTCAGGAAAAATAATCACCTTTGCATTATCGGACAGCGCCGCTATGGTCTGATGGAAGGTGGTCATAATCCGGGAGTCGTGGTACACGGGAATGGTGTGGGCATTGTTGAAAATACACACGGAAAACGGCGTGATCACATAGGAAGAGAGCCGGTAAAACCAGCGGATATACAGGGGTTTTGCACGCCAGAAATCGTTATAGGCATAGGAGGGCACCGCCCGCCAATCCATCATCTGGGCGGCGCACCAAATCCGGCGCTCGCCGGGAAAATACAGTTCAGCCGTGATGGGACCGTTCATTTTGGCATGATTGCCCACCACCACACAGCCGTCGTCCGGCAGATGTTCCGTGCCCTCCATGGTGATGCGCGGATAGAGGACCCGCACCACCCAACGGATGGCGACGTATACCAGACGGGACAAGCTGCGGCGTATAAAATGCTGTTTCGTTTTTTTTACGGAATGGACCATACGTTTTGCTCCTGCAATCCAATGTGCTCATCAATGCAGAGCCTATTAAAGAGGATTATACTCCATAGGACCTGAATTGTGTAGGGAAAAAGCGGAAAAATGTCAAATATACTATTTTTTTGTACAGTTTATCCATATGGACCGGATGGAAACGGAATACCGCCGGCATCGAATGAGCCGGCGGCGTCTGCTTATGGCAGCGCCGCTTCCATCTCCGGATCGGCGCGATAGCCCCAGGCGCCATGACCGGGCAGGAGCACCGTGGAGGAGGGCAGACGGCGCAAATAGGGTACCACCTGGTCCAGGTAAACGGTTTTATCGCCGCCGGGGAGCCGAATCAGTGTTTCCGTGCCGGGAATCAGATTGTCGCCGGTGAACACATGGGTTCCGGCGGCTTCAATGGCGGCGCTGCCGGGGGAATGGCCCGACAGTTCCACCAGATGGAGCGGAATGCCGTGCCATTGGAGGTCCAGCGTACCGGTGTAGGTTTCGTCAGCGGTACAGGTATATTGGGTGTCAAACAGCGCCGCTGCCTGCCGGACCACCTCCGGCCCCTGGGAAAAGAACATGGCCGGAAAGACGGCGGCATGACTGCGGCGGGGATTGGCCATGCGCTGGGCGCAGATTTCGGTACAAATCACCGTACAAGAAAAGTGCTCCCGCAGTTGATTGACGCCGGAAATGTGGTCGTAGTGCTCATGGGTCAGCAGAATGGTGCAGCGGGTCACAC
>ERZ1643251.2395-NODE-2395-length-19185-cov-11.759749_pt1 | contig 19185 bp, 12 predicted proteins | sample MGYA00579261_ERZ1643251 | MGnify/ENA primary metagenome ERZ1643251 (study PRJEB29033, sample SAMEA4952267) | chicken gut metagenome | biome: Broiler Chicken; feature: Gastrointestinal Tract; material: Caecum | place: Ireland | collected 2018 | study: Broiler...
CGCAGACCCTCTGCTTGTAAGGCAGATGCTCTAACCAACTGAGCTAAACGCCCGTGTTCCATATGACACTTAAAATATTACCAAAAACCGCTTTCATTGTCAATAAAAAAACTATTTTTTTCACAAAAAACTGTGATTTCTTCTACTTTAGGCTGTAAATACTAACCAAAATTATTTAAAAAAGAAAAAAAGTCTCATTATGATGCGAACTTCAAGTAAGAAACATCATAAAAAGGACTTTTTCTATACAAATTTTAAGTAAAATATACCTTATACCATACTAAGAAACAATAAATATTGTATATCTTACGTCCATTATTCTTTTTACCTAAATAATGGTCTTCTAACAACTGATTAATATAATTCTGATCAAAATAATCTTTAACATAATCTCTATTAAAAGCTTCTTTAATCATCTTATAATACTTTTCAACCCTTATCCATTTCGAAAAAGGAACTGGAAAACCACACTTTCTTCGCCTAGCCCATTCATCAGGAATCGTTTCCTTAGCAATATCTCGAAATACATATTTTGTTTCCTTATTTTTTAACAAATACTTATTAGGAATCGTTTTTGCATAGGCAAAGACATCCTTATCCATAAGAGGTGTCCGAAGTTCTATTGAGTGAGACATACTCATCTTATCCGCTTTCAAAAGAATATCTTGAGGCAACCAAAAATGATAATCAATAAACATTTTTTTTGTAAGTTCAGACTCATTTTTCACTTGATCATAATAAGGTTTTATCACATCGGCAATCGTTTCATCATTTTTTAATGGATCAGCCAAAATCAAATTTGCTTCATCACCTTCCATATAACTTCCATGCCCAATATAACGTTCATAAAAAGGAAGTCCATACCTTATCAACGTATTGCGACCAGGAAAATGAGGTAAATGCTTGCAAATACAACGAATTCCTTTACGCAAAAATAAAGGTAAACATAAATAAACTCGTAAAAGATATGGATCATTATATTCATTATATCCAGCAAACATTTCATCAGAGCCCTCCCCTGCCAAAGCAACTTTAACCTCTTTTCGAGTAAGTTCACTTAAAAAATACAAAGGAACTGTTGACAAATTAGCATGAGGTTCATCCGTATGCCATTCGATTTTAGGTAAAGCCTCAAAAAAATCATCAGCACTTATCTTCTTGCGTGTATTTTTAATTCCCAAAGTCTTAGATAAATCCTGCGCATAATCTGTTTCATCAAAGCCTTCATAAGAAAAACCTACGGAAAAAGTCTTATCTGGCTTAGCTACACTAACAACATAAGAAGAATCAACTCCCCCAGATAAATAGGCTCCAACTTCAACATCACTTGTCGTTTGATGATAATACACAGAATCCTTCAAAACACTCTCCAACTCTTTTTTTACATCATCATATGATTTGTTCGTATTCTTATCAAAACCAAGCTCAAAATAGGGTTTAATGTCTAAAGAACCATCCTTATAATGAAAATAATGTCCTGGTTGCAGTTTGAAAACTCCCTTAAAGAAAGTCTCTTCTTTCACAGAATATTGAAAAATCAAATACATCTTTAAAGCATCTGTATTTACACTTTTCGAAAAATCCGGATATGCTAGCATCGCTTTAATCTCCGAAGCAAATAAAAACTTATTTTCATCTTTATAATAATAAAATGGCTTTATTCCAAAATGATCTCGAGCCCCAACAAGCTCATGCGTTTCTAAATCATAAATGACAAAAGCAAACATTCCTCTTAACTTTGTAAACAACTCATCATGCCACTCTGTATAACCATGCAAAATAACTTCCGTATCCGTTTTCGTCTGAAATACATACCCTTTTTCTTGTAACTCATCTCGTAAACTCTCGTAATTATAAATCTCCCCATTAAAAATAATTGCCTTTGTTTTTTCTTGATTAAAAATAGGCTGTCCACCAGTATTTAAATCAATAATGGATAGTCGACGATGCCCAAGTGCTACAACGTCATCAACAAAATAGCCTTCTCCGTCTGGTCCTCGATGAGCAATTTTATCCGCCATATCTTTTATAATTCTCTTTTTCTCTTTTTTCGCTTTTGCATCACAAAAACCAACAATTCCACACATACCTATTCCTCCTGTTTCTTAAATTTTCTTAAAGCCTTAAAAGCCTCTTTTGTATTTTCCCAAGAAAGCAGATCTAAAATTTGATCCTCTGGCACCCAAAAAGCATGGAGAACTTCTAGAGGTTGAGCCTTTAACTGCCCTTCCTTATAATACCCAAGAAAAAAGACAACATCTTTTACAACACCATCACTTGGAGAATAAGAGATTGTATACCGATATTTACTATCCAAAGAAATCTCTATATTTGTTTCTTCCCTAACCTCTCTAATTGCCGTTTCTTCTTCAGTTTCCCCAAGTTCCATATGTCCTTTAGGAAAATCAATATGCCCCAAAACATGCTCAATTAATAACACTTGATTTCCCTTAAAAACAACCGCTCCACAAGACTTTTCTCTTTTCATCTTAAGCCACCCAATAACTATCTTGATACTCTTTATGATAATGATGAAGACGTTTTTTCATCATCAAAAACCGTTTTACATTGCGATCACGTTTATATTCCATTGGACTAACGCGCTTCTTCCATAACCGCAGAGCTTCTTTTTTAAAAGCTTCATTTGAAACATATTTTTTCACAATGCTCTTAGGCACAAAAGATAACAAACACTCTTCTTTTAAATCTTGAAACTTCAAGTCTTTATGTAAAATCAAATCATCAATCATTATCTGAACCAAATTAGCCTTTAAAGCAGCCACATAATAACTACATCTACCTTGTCTGGCATTAATTTCTAAAACTTTAAACGTGTTACTCTTTTCATCATATTTTAAATCAAATTCAAAAAAGCCATTCATTCCTAACTTTTCCATAAACGAAATAATATCTTGCTTCATTAAAGAAGAATCAATCCCAAAACTATTAAAGCCATTAATCAAACAAGCCGCATTGCCAACCATACTCTTACTATGTTCCTGTAAACCAATTTGAGCAAAACTAATCACTTTTACTTTTCCCATTCGATCCACATAAACCACACTATCAAAAAGATAAGAATCATCCCCAGCAATATATTCCTGCAAAATAAGTCGATCTGTATACCCTGCCTTTTTAATGCGGTCGATTACTCCTTTTAATTCCTCTTCAGATGAAATCTTATAAATTTTATTTTTCCCCTCAAAAGACAAATGATTATACATCACAACATTGGCCGGTTTCAAAATCATTGGATACTCCATCGTCGGTATCAAACTATCTTTCGTTACATCGAAATAATACGTTTCAGGAAAAGACAAGACAGATTTCTTATAAGTTTTATAAAACTTTTCCTTATTCGTTAAAGTAAGCAATATCTGTTCATCTTGCTTGAAAAAAACCAAATTCTTCCCTAACTTATCCTTATTTCTTGCCAAAAAGATGGAATAAGTCTCATTCGTACTAATGACCAAAATCTTATAATTTTTATAATCATCAGCATATGCATTTAAACGTTTCACAAAATGATCTTCATCCCATAAATCTTCGTCATATTCAATCGTTAAAATATTCGAAAACTTTGTAAAAGCTAATCGATCTTTAGCTAACAAATGAGCTTTCGCACCTGTCGCTTCATGAGCACATCTTGCCATATAATAAGCATTCGCATCACTACCAATAATTAAAATTTTGAGTTCTTTCATAAAACCTCACCTTCTAATAGTAGATTTCCTCTTGTTCCTTATCCTTGACATGTACACGGACAACGCGGTTACTAATATCATTAAGCAAATGATAAGCATTCTTATGAGTTCTACTGCAAACAAGATGAATCGGCAAATGTTTGCCAATAATTTCTACAGTCGTCCCCACATGCACTGGTTCACTTGCAAAAACCATCAACATATCCATAGAATCAGCTATTATTGGATAATAATTATTCCCAATCCAAACGCTCTTAAAATCACTCGTCACCCCATCGGCATAACCAACAGGAAGCGTCAAAATATAGCCATCATTCTTAATTCTTTTCTTAGTATACCCAACCGTATCATTTTCACTCACTCTTCGCACACTCATAACCTCAGTATACAAAGAAAAAGCCGTCTGTAAATCTAAATCATTTTCTAACGTAGTCTTACTACAATGATATTTTTTTTGTAGATAGCCTCTTTTTACCTCTCGTAATCTTCCCTTAAAAGAACGATCAGGCTTAATACTCTGAGCAAAACCATATAAAATAATACCTAGTCGAATACCGTTACAAAAAGGTATCTTCTCATGTTGCACCAAAGATAAACTTCTTCCCAAATGAACAATCGGAATACTTTTCAAATCAATTAAACTCGTAATATCTAAAAAAGAAGCAACCTGTTCATCATAATAAGGGTCCACTACACCCGAAGTAGCAAAATGCGAATAAATTCCTTCAATTTCAATTTTATTTTGTTGATTTAATAAATCATACGCTTTCTTTAAATCTTCTTTATTTGTAAATCCAAGTCTATGCATCCCTGAATCTACTTTCAAATGAACTTTAATAGATCCATACAATGTACTTTCCAATAATTTTTCTGTATAATCTAGCGATTCCACTGTAATAGTCACATTATTATTAATAATATCATCAATAAACTCTAAATCAATCGGTTCTAAACAAAGAACAGGTGTCTCACTATCATACTTTCTAAGCAGTAAGGCTTCTTCCAAAGAAGAAACAGCAAAATAATTAATTCCGCCCTTTTTAAGATCCAAAACACACTTCATCCCATGATGATACGCATTATTTTTAACTACCCCAAAATAATAAGTATACATAGGGTACTTACGCCGAATTTCTTCAACATTTTTTGTTAAAGCTTCTCCATCAATTTTTGCATAAGTCTTTCTTTGCATAACCTCACCATCCTTCCTATTCATTATATCAGAACTTGAGATTACTTCCTAGTTAAAACCAAAAAGTTGACGTTTAAAACGACCAAAAAAGTTCCTTACTTTTCAGGAACTTTTTCAAGATCAATTAATACTTCTTCCCCATTTAAATCGTATTTTTCACCTTTTTCGGGATTTGTTTCAAAACAAACAGCTAAAGTTTCTTCTTTAATATAACCTTCAAATTCATGTAAAATATCATCAAATGTACTTGTTCCATAATAGAAAACTTTAATGCGATCCGTTACACATAAATCTTTAGCTTTTCTTAATTGTTGCACCTTACTAACAAATTCACGAGCAATACCTTCATGAAACAAAGATTCCGTGCGTTCAGTATTTAAAATGACAAACAAATTACCCTCCATTGCCACATTAAATCCTTCTTTAGCCGTGACACGAATATCAACCATTTCAGGATTTACTGAGATTGCTTCTCCGTCCATAGTAATCGAAATTGATTCTTTATTTTCTAAAAGAACAATATCACTTTCGGTTAATTCATTTAAAGCTTCTTGAAACAATTTGATTTTTGATCCAAAAATCTTGCCAACCTCTTTAAAATTAGGCTTTACAGTAAAGTTCATATACTGTGTTAAATCCGTAATAAACTCTACCTTTTTAACATTCAATTCTTCCAAAATTAATGGCACTAAATCCTCAATCTTACTCTTAATCTTACCATCTAAATAAACTTCACTTAATGGTTCACGAACCTTTATTTTAGCCTCTTCACGGCCATTTCTACCTAATCGAATAACTTCTCGAACCAAATCCATTTTTTCTTCTAAAGCAAGATCAATCAAACTATCATTTGCAACAGGGTAACTCGCCAAATGAACACTCTCTTCACCGGTCAATTTCCGATACATTTCCTCAGCAATAAATGGCGTAATTGGCGCGATTAACTTAGAAAGTCCCACTAAAACTTCATAAGTCGTTTGATAAACACTCTTCTTAGAATCGTCCATTTCACTACTCCAGAAACGCTTACGATTTCGTCTAATATACCAATTCGATAAATCCTCAGACACAAAATTAGCAATAAATCTTGTCACCTTATTTAAATCATACTCTAAAAAGGCTCCATCAACATCCTTTACAAGACCATTATAACGAGACAACAACCAACGATCAATCTCTTCACGACTCTCGTAAGGAATATTGCATTCATCCATATCTATTTCATCAGCATTCGCATACATTTGAAAGAAACTATATGTATTCTTCAAAGGATTCAAAAACTTAGAATAAACTTCTTTTAAACCTTCCTCATTAAACTTCAATGGTGTCCACACAGGAGAAACATAAGGAAGATAAAAGCGCACTGTATCTGCCCCATACTTTTCAATCGTTTTAAAAGGCTCAACAATATTTCCTCTACTCTTACTCATTTTCTTACCTTCAGCATCAAGTAATAAATCATTAACTAAAACATTCTTATAAGGAGCACATCCTTTTACAAACGTTGAAATAACAAGTAATGTATAAAACCAACCTCTTGTTTGATCAATTCCTTCACAAATAAAATCAGCTGGAAATTGTGTCTCAAATAACTCCTTATTTTCAAAAGGATAATGATATTGAGCAAAAGGCATCGAACCAGAATCAAACCAACAATCTAAAACATCTGGAATACGAGTCATATTCTTACCACATTTAGGACATTTCAAGAAAATTCGATCAATATAAGGTCTATGTAAATCCAAAGTAGCCTCATCAATCTCACAAGTAGCCTTTTCTTTTAACTCCTCGATAGAACCAAGCATCTCCGCATGACCACATTCACAAGTATAATATGGAATAGGACATCCCCAATAACGAGTTCTTGAAACTGCCCAATCTTTCAAATTTAAAAGCCAATTCCCAAAACGTTTCTCACCCACATAAGATGGATACCAATTCACTTTCTTACTTGCTTCAATAATCTCGTCTTTATATTTTGATACAGCAATATAATAACTTGGTAAAGTATAATAAATAAGTGGACTATGACATCTCCAACAATGCGGATAACTATGAATAATCCTTTGCTTTTTAAACAATTTACCATTTTCCTTCAAATACTCTATTACTTTCTCATCAGCATCAAAAACAAGCATATCCTTCCAAGGGCCTTCAGTATATGCACCATCTCTACCTACAGGATTAACATAAGGCAAATGATAATTTCCACCAACTCGTGCATCATCTTCACCAAAAGCTGGAGCCATATGAACAATACCTGTACCATTATCTACCGTAACATACTCATCACAGCAAACAAAGAAACCACCATCCACATGAAGTTCAGGAATAAGTTGTTCGTATTCTTTATACTCTAAATCCTTACCTATATAATACTCTAAAATAGCATATTCATCACCAAGAACTTGACTAGCTAACTTTTCAGCTAAAATATATTTATTCCCCCGTGCCTCACATAACACATACTTCTCATGAGGATTAACACACAAAGCAACATTAGCAAGTAAAGTCCAAGGTGTTGTTGTCCAAGCCAAAAAATAAGCATCCATATCCTTAATTTTCATTGGAACAATAACCGTATCCGTACTTGTATCTTCATATCCTTGAGCCACTTCATGACTAGCTAAGGAAGTTCCACATCTTGGACAATAAGGCGTCACACGATTTCCTTCATAAAACAAACCCTTTTCAAAATATTGTTTTAAAATCCACCATTCCGTTTCAATATATTCATTTTTATAAGTTAAATAAGGATGTTCTACATCAATAAATTGGCCCATTTTATTCGTCAAGTTCGTAAAAGCAGCCTCATTCTCGCCAACACTTTCCCGACAAACTTGATTAAATTTTTCAATCCCAAGAGCCTCAATATCCTTCTTTGTTTTCAAGCCTAATTTCTTTTCCACATGATTTTCAATAGGAAGTCCATGCGTATCCCATCCAACCTTACGAAGTACGCGGTGACCCTTCATAACATGATATTTACAAATTGTATCTTTCAAATTCTTTGCCACCATATGATGTAATCCAGGAAACCCATTTGCAAAAGCAGGACCATCATAAAAAACAAAATCCGAATCATTTTGATGAGCCTCAACTGTCTTCTCATAAATTCCTTGAACGCCGCCCCAATCCTTTAAAATATCTTGTTCAACATCATAAGGATTTCTCTTATCTAGTTCTTTAAAATTTTTCATTTTCTAAGATTCCTTTCTAAATAAAAAAAGATGGCCCCAAAGGAGTCTACTATAGTAGACGGTACCATCCTTAATTTCACTTTTATTACTGATAACGAGTGTAACCCGAAAAACTTGAACCTAAGTGATATTTATATACCTTCCCAATCTATTTCCACCAACCATAGACTCTCTTTATGTTCCAATATATAAACGCGTCTTAAAGTTTTTTACTCCTTTATTATAAAGAGCATACTTGCGTTTGTCAAACATTTTATGCAAATTCAAATTCCTCTATAACACAAAGAATTTCTTATTTCTTCCCTAAAAACACTTGCTCATAAATTTCTTTATATTCTTTAACATAAATAATTTCAATATGTTCCTTAATTTCTTTAGGTATCTCTTTAGCTTCCAACTTATTTGCCTCTGGTAAAAAAACTTTTTTCATCCCATAATTATAAGCACCAATGACCTTCTCTTTAATTCCACCTACAGGCAAAATCTCGCCTCTTAAACTCATTTCCCCAGTCATGGCAATATCATTTGGAACAATCTTATTTGTAAGTAAACTAATCAAAGCTGTAGTGATACTTACACCAGCACTTGGACCATTTTTAGGTGTTGCCCCACTTAAAAAATGAATATGAACATCCTTCGTCTTAAAATAATTTTCATTAATTTCAAAATCACTAGCATGACGTTTTAAATAACTACCAACGACCGCTAAAGACTCTTTCATCACATCTCCTAAAAGACCTGTTACTGTAACTTTTCCTTTACCCTCGTATAAAAGGGATTCAATAGGTAGTACCCTTCCTCCACTATTTGTTAAAGCCAAACCATTGACAAGACCAGCCTGAATCACTTTAGGTTTACTCTCTCCAAAAGTAATTCTTTCCTCCAAATACTTTTTTAAATCCTTAGGTTCTATTTGTAAAGCCAAATTCTTTTTTGACTTCACACTGGTCAAAATCACTTTGCGATATAAACTTGCCAAATGACGTTCTAGATCACGAACGCCAGGCTCATCTGTATAATCCAAAATCAAACGTCTTATAGCTTCATCACTAACTAAAACCTCCGAAGAAGAAACATGATAATCATTCTCAAGACGAGGAATTAGATAATCTCTGGCAAGCTTAACCTTTTCAAAAATAGTATAACTAGAAAGTTCAATAATTTCTAACCGATCCTTTAACTCACTAGGAATTTTATCCTCATAATTTGCCGTTAAAATAAAGAGAACATGACTAAGATCAAAAGGTTCCTCTAAATAAGAATCCATAAAATTTTGATTCAAATTAGAATCTAAAATATCTAGTAAAGTACTAGCCGGATCTCCCTTATAATCCTTGACCATTTTGTCTACTTCATCAATTAAAATCAGAGGATTTTTACTACCACTCTTTTGCAAAGCTTGAATGATTTTTCCTGGTGCACTGCCAATATAAGAACGCCGATTACCTATAAGCTCTGAAGAATCATTTAAACCACCAACACTAATCTTGTAAAACTTACGATGTAGGGCATGAGCAATCGAACTAGCAATGGTAGATTTGCCCACTCCCGGAGGCCCAACCAAACAAAGAATAGGTGCTTGAAGTAGTGGATTTCTCTTCTTCATAGCAACATACTCTAAAACCCTAGTCTTCACTTTTTCAAGTCCATAATGCGTCTTATTCAAATCTTTTTCGATAGCCTTTATATCTTCTTGCTCAATAGTTTCCTCATTCCATGGCAAAGAAAAAAATAAGTCTAAGTAATTGCGAACAAATGTCACCTCAGGACTCATATCACTCATATACTCGTATTTTTTAATCTCAGCAGCCACTTTTGTCTTCGTTTGATAAAGCAAATCAAGTTCCTCTAATTTCTCCTTGTAAATATCTACTTCTGCTTGCTTTTTATTTTCTTCCCCAAGTTCTTTTTGAATTTCCTTAATCCGTTCCTTTAAAACAAACTCTTTTTGACTCTTATCCATTTCATCTTGCAAAGCTTGATTAATTTTTTGATCCAATTGAATGACCTTTAGTTCAATAGTCAAGTCTTGTAACAATTTCGAAGCTCTTTGCAACGGATTTAATTCTGAAATATAGTAAATCTTATTCTCTTTAGTTGTCGGCAGTAATCCGGCAATAAAATCAGTTAAGTCATTTAAACACGTATAACCCTGCATAGCTTGAAGTGCACTATTAGAATAGTTAGGATTAGCCTTAATATACTTGCGAAATAACTTTTTTAATTCCCTTTGCAAAGCAATCTCATCCGTCACTTCCACATCAGGTGTTTGCATAATTAAAAACTGACATTCCAACACTTCAGCTTGTTTTTTCGAGTTCATATACTTACTAATCTTTACCCGTTTAATTCCTTCAATCGTCACTCGAACATGACCATTTGGCAACGTAATTTTATGAATAATTTTACCAACAACGGCAATACTAGGCAAATCATCAACTTCAGGCACTTCTTCCAAGACATCTTTAGGTGAAACCAAAATAAGTTCTCCCTCATATTCCTTCTCACTGAGTTCAAGTGTCAATAAAGAAAGAGAATGATTGAGCTCTACCTTCACTTCTTGATTAGGCAATAAAACAAAATCTTTAAGTAGCATAACAGGTAAAGTTTTTGCCATACAACCACTCCCTAAAACAATTAACTTTTATTATAGAAGAGCATCCTTTTTTTGTAAAGTTTTTTTACATAAAATTGACATGCAATAATTGGCAATTGCATGTCCTCATTTTCTATTTCTTATATCTTACTTTTTCTTCTTTAAAAATCCCTTTTCCCTATAACGTGGAAATAAACTTAAACAAAGAAGAAGCCCTACAAATAAACTAAATAAAAATAAACTCCACCCCTCAAAGAAGAAAGGCTGTAAGTCAAAATAGATTTGTTCCATTACTACTTGATTACCATAAGGCATTAAAATTGCAATCAAGAATAGAGTAAGAAGAAAAGATACCCCAAAAAGAAGAAATAATTCTCCAAAATAAACACATTTAACCTCTCTTAATTTTATTCCTTCAATTTGAAATAAAAGATTTTCATTTCTATTTTTTACTTTACTATAAAATAAATAACTCAACGTGCATAAAATATTCAAAAATAAAATAACCCCTGTAACATAATAAAAAATATGTGCAAGTTGAGCCAAAAGCTCCTTTTTTGAACCTATTTGTAAGCTAAACTGAGTCTTATACACATCCTTATAATTTTTAAAAATATCTAATAATTTCGAATAATTATTTTCTTCAATATACATTTTAGCCACACTGCTATCCAAAAGAATATTTGTCTCTTTACTCACATAAAGAGCCGTTGCAAAAGGTAAAATTCCCTCTTCAAAAGACGTATATAACTCTCCAAGTTTTCCTCCAAAAGAATTATTTTCAAGAGTCTTAAAACGAGTATATGGCTCCAAAGATTGTTTAATAATCCCCGTTATTCGTAACTCCTTAGAAGAAACAGAAATGATGCCACGACTCAAAATATCCTCATAATCTTTATACCCTTTATAATAAATAAGTAAATCCGCAAAATATTGACTAATTAACACTTCGTTTTCCCCTATATCTAAAGATCCAATAACATCTTTGTTTTCTAAAGTCGTCTCTCCTATCTCATAAAAATATAAAGTCCCATTATAAAGCTGATAATAAACATACAAATCATCCAAGGAAAAACTATAACTTAAAGGTTGCCCAACTTCATCATAATAAACTTTACCAATTTGAACTTCCTTACCCGTATCCTCCGCAATATCATCAATATTTTCTTCACTCCTATCAAAAAAGATCACGCCATCTTTTTCTTGACTTAGAAGATGTGCTTCCATTTTAACTGGATCCATACAAGCCGTAAGTAAAGAGAAATACAAAAGCAAAAAAGACAATGTAAATAAAGTTACACCAATAACCATTTTCTTCTTATCTTTAGTAAACCTTTCCAAAGCAAGTAAAACTTTATTAGAAAAGGAAAGGTGTTTTTTTCCACTCACACTCACCTCTTCATTCCTCTTTACTAACTCATTTTTCTTCAAAGTAATATTACCCTCACAAAGCTCGTAGACTACAGAAGACTTTTTCATAACATCCTTATCATGACTAGCTACGATAACTAATGCTTTTTGACTTAATACTTCTAAAGCCTTTAGTACAATCCTTTTATTTTCTTCATCTAAAAAAACTGTAGGCTCATCAAACAAATAGACTTTAGCAGGATGTAAAAGTACTCTTAAAAAAGCCACTCTCTTTTTCTCACCTTGACTCAATTTTTTTACTTTCTTTGACTTTAACCCTTCCATATGAAATAAAGTTAATCCCGCTAGAATATCTTCTTCTTTAGTCACAAACAAAGCCAAATTATGATAAACACTTAAGCCATTAATAAGCAAATGCTCCTGATAAAAATAGGCGATATCTACTCCAAGATAATTTTTTCTTTCTAAAATGGACGTTCCATCATATTTTATCTCTCCCCCAAAATCTTTATCCAAAGAAGCAATTAGATTTAAAAGAGTTGTTTTGCCCGAACCACTTTCACCCATAATCGTATAAAAGCCTGTATCATCAAAAGTCATCGAAACATTATTTAAAATCTTTCTTTCTCCAAACTTCTTACTAACCTCTTTAACTTCTGGCATATCTACTCCTCAATTCGGGCAAGCTTCTTCATTTTAATCTCTTTTTTAAAGGCAAGACTGACAACAAATAAAGATAGTAAACTGAAAACTATTAAAAATAAGTTAGGAAGCCATTCAATATAAAAGATATGAAAATACATAAGTAAGTAATCTGTATATAAAGTATTAATGATATAAGACAGACCTAGATAAAGGAAAAAACTTATAAGTAAACTGCCAAGAACAATGAATACTTGTTCCATTAAGAATATTCCAAGAATTGTCCTGTGCTTGATTCCATATTCTTTTAAAAGCATAATTTTGGTGTTTTCTTTCGAAATACTATTTTTCATCATATATAAAGCATTTAAAACAAAAAGAAAAGCAAAGACAATTAAAACAACCAACCCAATAATTTTAAGTGTTTTGGCAAGAGGTTTAAACTCAGTAATATAATGAGCAACAATACTATCGGCATTATCATAGTCACTCAAAAAGCTCTTGAGCTGTTCCTTTGGAACCTTTACATAAAGAGAAGATTGTAAAGCTAAAAACCCATGATTTTTCATATACTCATCAAAAGACTCTGAAACATAAACAACATTTACATTTTGATAACGAGCCGCCATATCATCTTGTAATTTTATATCATACTCGCTCATTTGATCTCTTGAAATACTTTTTAAACCTTCATACTTTTCTAACAGATCATCCCGAACCCCAACTATACGTACTGGTACGCCTCCTAAGGAGATATTTTCAATATTTAAAAGTTCTTCATAACTTTTTGGGTAATACACTTGCTCATCTATACCCATAATTCCATATTCCAAAAAGACGTCAGCCAAAAACTTTCCAATAACAAGCTCATTATCTTGTTCGGGCATTCTTCCTAGTAATAAAGCAACATCCGTATTAGCCACATAAAATTTTTGAATAAGCATAAAATCAGAGTAATAGGCATTATCTGTTTGGAGAACTACCGTCTTCTCAGATGTCATAAAACTAGCCAAAGCAGAAGAATTGTTATACGCTGAACCACTTTCTGTAACGTATTTTCCTTTTAAAGAAGTAATTTCATCTACCGAATATTCTGATGTATTCAGATAAATATCTTCACTTTTTTCATGCACCAAAGTCTCATAATGAATCCGATTAAAATCAATCCTTCTTAAAGAAATCCCTGTAAATAATCCTAGTAAAATAAAGGAAGTCAGTAAAAGAGCTAAAATTGTCTTTTTAGGAGTTGCTATCACTTGGTTAAAAGCCAGTTTCACTTGTTTAGCAAAAGAAAGTTTCACCTTTTTACCCGAACTTACATTAATGGAAACAAGTTCACTTTGTTTTAATACAGTAAAATTTTGATTTTCTAATTTCAACAGTACATCAGCATAACCTCTAACCTCTTCAACATCATGACTGACCACGAAAACTAAAGCATTTTGACTTAATCTTTTTAAAGTTTCTAAGACTTTATAAACATTTTCTTGATCTAAAAAAGAAGTAGGTTCATCAAATAAGTAGATCTTAGAAGGTTTAAAAATCGTTCTTATAAAAGCAACTCTCTTCTTTTCTCCTTGACTTAATTTACTTACTCTCTCATGACACACATTTTCTAAATGAAAATATTTGATCCATTCAATAATCCTATCTTTGTCTTCACCGAACAATAAAAGATTTTCCATAACACTCATATCTTCCAAAAGTAACAACTCTTGATTAAAAAAAGCAATATTTTGATTTAAATACTTTTCTTTTTCTTCTAAACCTTTTAGTTCTTTTCCATCATATAAAATACTACCATCGCTTGGTTCATCTAACAAACCTATCAAATTTAAAAAAGTAGTCTTGCCAATTCCACTTTGACCAACAATACCATAAAAACCCGTATTTGAAAACGTCATCGAAACATTATTTAAAATCACTTGTTCTTGATACTTTTTCGTAACACCCTTTAACTCAATCATTCCTACATTCCTCTATTCTATTAAAAATATTATAGCATAAAACATAGCTTATTTTAAAAATAATAGCCAAATATAAGCGATTTTATCAATATAACACTTTTAATTTTTAAGAGCCGTAATAGGAATGACATAAACGCCATCCGGCCTTACATAAGCTGCATTTGTCATACCACAAATTACCCCTAAAACTTTCGGTGTATGACCGCCCTCTTTTTGAATAGAGTCTCTTATAGCTATCAAATTTTTGGCAGCATTATCGATTGCATTTACACCTAATTTAATCTCAAAAGCACACCAGTCACCGTTTTCTAATTCAATTACAGAATCGATTTCTCGATTCAAATAATCTTGATAGTGATAGCATTTAGCATTAAATGAATCAGCATAAATCTTTAAATCTCTTTCTACCATTGCTTCAAATAGAAAGCCAAAGGTTTCCAAATCATTAATTAATTTCTCCTCAGTTAAATTTAAAAGTGCACTGGCAATTGACGGATCAGCAAAATGTCTCTTTTCAGCTTGTTTAACACGGATACTAGATCTAATATTTGTAGCAAAAGGCTCGTCATTATCGAGTAAAAATAATTTATCAAAGGCATTTAAATACGACGTTACTGTGTCAATATCAATATCTGCAAAATCCACTTCTTTTATATCTTTTCTTAAAGTTGCATTTGTCGCTGTAGTACTTTCATTTCTAGCTAAAGACTTCAATAAAAGCTTGACTTTATGCTTATCTCTATTTACACCATCTAATCGATACAAATCATCCTGAACAATTAAATCAATATATTCTTTAACAACAATACTGGCATCTTCCGAAGTGAGTCCTAGATTGCCAGGAAAACCTCCCCTGATAATAAAATAGGCAAGTTTTTTTAAGTGAACATCACCTGTAAGCTTAGAAATTGGCTTTCCATCACATATATCTTTTAAAGATACTTCTCCAGTTGAATCTCCCGATTCATACAAAGACATTGTTCTAATCTGAATTTTTCCAAACCGTCCAGCTCCACTGTGAGATATACCATCTCTTTTAGGCGTAGAAGATCCCGTTAATATATATTGACCTTTTAACCCAGTTCTATCAACTTCGTATCTAATTTCATCCCATAAATTCGGCGCTTCTTGCCATTCATCAATAAGTTTTGGCTTTTCACCATTCAAGATAATTTCTGGAGATATCTTGGCTAACTCAACCTGATTAGAAGTCTCTCCAGTCTTAGTATAAAGCAAACTTTCACTTTTAGCATGATATCTTCCTGACCATGTCTTACCACAGTATTTTGGCCCTTCAATACAAATAGCCCCAAATAATTTCAAATATTTTTCTATCTTTTCGTCTACAATTCTTTTACGATAATTTTCTATTTTCATAAAATCAACTCTTTCATTACCACAATTATAGCCTAAATAACAGACATGCGCAAGTGTATTCCGTGACTTTTTACGGTTCCATTCCGTGACTTTTTACGGTTCCATTCCGTGACTTTTTGTGATTTCATTCCGTGACTTTTTCTACGTAACCAAAAAAAGAATAGGTTTTATTTCCTACTCCTTAGTTATTTTCTTGTAAGAATTTTAAAGTCTTACGCATTTTACTATCATATTTTAAAACTTCCATACCACCAAAAGCTTCAATTAATTCTTCTTTAGAAATACCATAATTGTCAGCCATTTCCGTTGCGTCCTTATCTGCTTCCTCATCAGTTACTTCAATCTTTTCAGCTTCACTAACAGCTTCTAGTAAATAACGGTATTTAATGCGACGAATAGCTTCAGGCTCCATTTCTTTATGCATATCTTCATGTGTCGTATTCGTAAATTGATAATATTGATCCATAGTAAGTCCTTGCATCTTCAATTGACTCTCAAATTGATGCATCATTCTATGAACTTCATCATCAATAATCTCTTCAGGAAGCTCAACTTCCATATTTTCACTAGCAGCCTTTAAAACATCTTCTAAGAAACGATCATCAATGTCCTTTTGTTTAGATTCTTTTAAAGTATTTTCTACTTCTTTAGCTAATTCTAGAGCATTAGTCACTTTATCATAACCTAAATCCTTAAAGAAATCCTCATCAATATCAGGAAGAATTCTTGACTTAATCTCATGCAAAGTAACATGGAAAATAACTTCCTTACCAGCTAAATCCTTAACATAATCATCAGGGAATTTTAAATGTAAATCCTTTTCTTCCCCAACCTTCATTCCTAACACACCATCTTCAAATCCAGGAATAAAAGTATTTGTTCCAATTTCAAGAGGATAATTTTCTCCAGTTCCACCTTCAAGTTCTTCACCATCAACAGTTCCCTTAAAATCAATAACCGCCGTGTCACCTTTTTCAACAACACCGTCTTCTTTAACACGAATTTCAGCAAACTGTTCACGCAAATGAGCAATTTCTTGGTCAATTTCTTCTTGAGTAACCTCTAGCTTATCTTTCTTTACTTTTAAATCTTTATATTTACCTAACTTAACTTCAGGTTTTCCAACAAAAGTGAACTCGAATTCAATACCATCTTTATCAATTTTCTTAATATCAACGGTAGGTTGAATTTCAGCCTTAACTTCAGTTTTATCTTGAGCACTCTTAAAAGCATCATCTACAACACTTTCATAAGCGTCTTGGTATAAAGATTCAATTCCAAACTTTTCAATATAAATATTCTTTGGAACACTACCTTTGCGGAATCCATCTACTTGAGCTTTCTTAACATTCTTCTTAAAAGATTTATCTAAAGCTTTTTCCCATTCTTCTCCTTTAATCTCAATTGTTATTTTTTCTGTATTTTTTGCCATGAAAAATACTCTCCCTTCATACGTGTTTTATTATACCTAAGTTTTTCCGGTTTTGCAACGAAAAAAGAGCATCATGTTTCCACGATGCTTATTTATATAACTTAACTATACATAAATAAAGTAATCAATTCTTCTAAAGGTGTTCCAGAAATTGCACTTACTAAATTATTCAAAATTTGATTCATTTCTTCTTCCGTCAAATCATCAGTAGCTACAGCATTAGAAGTATTCATTTCATCTAATTTTTCACCAACTGTAACACTCATATCAGTATCAAGACTAAAATTAATAACTTCCATACCATTTTCAGCCTTAACATCCAAAACTAAATCGATAACTTGCCTTGCGTTATCAGTTGTTTCAATTGAATACGTCCCTGTACCACTAAACTGAGCCTCACCAGCTGGAACAACAAATTCTAATGTACCTTGATTATTATTTTCTGTTACCTTTAAAGTAATAGGTTCCTCCTCTGTATACAAAGTCAAATAAGAAGTATTATTTTCAGTTTCTACCTTCAACAAATCTTCATCTAAAGAATTCATTACAAGAAGAGATTTATTATCCTGTTCTACATAACGGAAGAAATTATCCTCATCTGAAAATTCAAGACCAACAACCGTTCCCGTAAATTGAGTTGTATACAAAGTAATTGTTAACTCACCCATATCTTCAGAAACTTCGGTTTCCTTTAACTGTTCTAACATAGTTTTAACATCATCAGACGAAGCACCTAACAAAGAAGCTAAAGCCTCTAAAGAAGATTGATTATTTAAATACCCATCTGCTAAAGCATTTTTTAAATCGGTTACCACAGCCTTATTAAGAACAATACTATGAGCTAATACTTTTCCATCAAATCCTTCTACTGTAGTTGTTTTCTTAACAAAATTTTGTTCTTTAACTTGAGCTTTTAAAACATCACGTAAAGTCGTTCCAACAGATAAAACAGCGTCAAAATCAAAATGAATACTTGTTAAAGAACTAAAATCTAAATCATTAACACCATCCTCATAAAGAAGACCATCAAACAACTTTGAAGAAGCAAGATACACTCTAGTAGGCGTAACTCTAGTTAAAAAATCTAAAATTAAAGAATCATCTTCTAACATTCCTAAATAAAGTTCCATTTGCTCATTAGGTTGATCAATACCAAAACGATAATCGTAATTATAACCAGTATAAGCTTGAAGTTCAGTCATATCTGTATCAAAAGCCACATTACCCTCGATAACCACAGGTTTAGTAAAATCATAATCAATAAGTAAACTATCCGCTTTTTGAATACTCTCTTCAAATTGACCATAAAACTTATCAATAGCTTTAGTATATAGGGTCTTAGAATCAGTCAAAAAAAACTTATACCCAATAAACAAGCCAATTAAAAGAACAATACCTACTGTTAAAATGATCAAAAGAATCTTCTTATTTTATCACTTAATCCTTTCTTGCCAGTACCACTCGCCCCTGGCGTTTCTACATTTAATGTTTCTAATTCATTCATATTCTCTACTCCTCACTACTATAATATGAGTATATCACATCCTAGTGCGTCAGACAATGATTTTTTTATAAACAAGTATAAATTATAAGAAAAAAACTAAACTAAAAATTACTAAATTTTAAAAAAAGTATCAGCCTTTTAAACCCCCGAGTTTTGCAGTTCATTTTTTCAAATTATCCTTTTAAATCAGTTTTCAACTA
>ERZ1643251.2396-NODE-2396-length-19179-cov-6.486300_pt1 | contig 19179 bp, 29 predicted proteins | sample MGYA00579261_ERZ1643251 | MGnify/ENA primary metagenome ERZ1643251 (study PRJEB29033, sample SAMEA4952267) | chicken gut metagenome | biome: Broiler Chicken; feature: Gastrointestinal Tract; material: Caecum | place: Ireland | collected 2018 | study: Broiler...
GTTGGCGGAGTAAGAGAGATTTGAACTCGTAGAAAGAAACGTTTGGATGTATGATTATTTGATTCTACGACTTTTTTACGACACAAACAGAGGCCCCAACCTGTAAGGAATCCTTACAAGCTGGGGGATTGCTGTTACTGATTAAAGGTATCGTCCGGTCGGTCGAGTTGCTGCTCGGCCAGCTGCTTGCTGGCGGCCAGGAGTTTGGTGAGCCAGGCGGGGACAGGGGCACCCATATCGGTGGCGTTCTCCGCGATGGAGCCCAACTCGGTGAAGATATACCATACGAGGATCACCGGCAGCACCAGCACCGTGTAGTCAATGCCCAAGACGGGCAGGTGTTGCATGGCCAGGCCCAACACACAGTCCGCCAGAGCGGCCACCAGGACCACGACGATCATGCCACCCTTGTGCCAGATGCCGGCCCGGGCCACGGCGCTGGACCAGTTGCCTTTAGCGGCTGCAGCGGCGCTACCGCTGATCCAGTCCAGGACCATGCAGCCCACCCAGGCCAGAATCAGCCATCCCAGCCAGCCGAAGGCGGCCCCGAAGGCACCGGCCGCGGCCACAATCGCGGCTTTGATCCAGAGAAAAACATTATTGTTGTCCATTGTATGTACCTCTTACACGTAATCGCTGTGGTAAAGCCCCTGCGCGCACAGCTGCAGCTGGTCACATTTGCGCATGATGTACCAGGCATCGCCCGAGCTCACCGGCCCGATGGTCTGGGTCTGGAGGAGCTGGTCTGCGTCCGCCCAGTCGCTTACATAGAGCCCCTGGCCGGTCAGGCCCAGGTCGGAGCAGAGCTGCTGGATGGCAAGGGCATCCCCCATGGTGAGCGGGCCGATGGTGAGCCGCTGTTTGCGGGTGCTGGCGTCCGGCGCCGGGGAGAGATCCGGTGCGGGTAAACCGTTGAGCCCGGCTTTCTGCAGGATGGCCGGGTAGTCCTTGTACACCCGGTTGCAGTCCAGGCTTTGACCGTAGCCCGGGATGCCCAGGGCATTCCGGCTGCTGTACTGCCAGATGCCGTAGGGAAGCGGACAGGTGCAGGCGGCACCGTACTGGGCGCACCAGACGTCGTAGCAGGAGAGTTCCTGCCAGTTGAGCTTCGTCTGGATAAAGTTGGTGCTGGCGTAGAGGATGCCGTAGTACCCGGCCGCTTCCACTTCCTCCAGGAAGGCCTTGACCATCGCCGTGCGGGTGGTGTTGTCCAGCGCCAGGATGCAGGGCTCATACTCGATGTCATAGGCCACCGGCATACTAGGGCGCAGCCCCTGGATGATCTGCAGGCAGCAGCGGGCCTCCTGCTGTGCCTCGGCCGGGCTGGCGGCATAGCTGTACCAGTAGCAGCCCCAGGCCACGCCGTGCAGCTCGCAGTTGGCCACGTTGCGCTTGAATTGCGGGTCAAGCTGGGCAACCGAGTTTCCGTATCCGGCCCGCAGCATGGCGTGGGAAATCCCGGCCTTTTTGACATCCGCCCAGTTGACGGCGCCCTGCCACTTGCTTACGTCGATTGCATACAACATAACGATTCCTCTCTAAAAGATACAGTGGCTCAACCGATCCGCGCGGCCACGGACTTTTCCAATGTTTCCAGGAAAGTATCTACCGCGGCATCCAGGTTAATGTAGCTGCCCCGCTGGTTGGCGGCCGTCACGTTGCCCTGTTCGTCAATCTCGCTGTAAGCGTAGGCTACACGCAGCCCTTCGGCCGTGCGCACAAAGCTGATGCCGGTTATTTTTTTCATAAAAACCTCCTGCCGAGTATTCCTTTCAGTTCTTGTCAACACTCCTGAATTTTCAGGCTCATGTTGCGCCACACCCCGTGTTGGAGCCGTTGCAGGGCGGCACCACAGTTGGAACAGTAACAGGTGCGGGTGACGGTATGGCTTACATCCGTGTCGTCACTGGACACCGGACAGGTAAACTGAAAGGTGGTTTTGTTCTGCAAAAGTCTCATCAGATAGGCGCAATCGGCGTTGTCCAGATAGTCGTAGGTCAGCGTGCAGGAAAGTACCCCGAAGCGCAGGATGATCCGATGATAAACGCCGCTCTCATCGGTGCCGCTGTCTTTGCTTTCCTGATCTGTGAAGTTGATTTCTGCGGGGGAGGTCGGCTCCGGAAGCAGTTGTCCGTCAATCTGCAAAAGCGCTGTGCGTCTGAGCATCAATATCTACCTCCTGTAACGATGGCTCGATTCATCCGATATCGATCATTGGCACGACCGATCACATCGTCCCCGATGTACAAATCACCGCCGTTTTCCCGAATGGCTTCCACGATCTGCATGGCCGCCTCCTGGATGGCGTCCAACAGGGAGCTGTCGGGGGAGGTGCGGGTGGAGGGCCGGGGCGTGCCTGCAGCGATGGCACTGCGCAGGGGAGACAGCTGCCCGGAAAAGCCGGATCGCAGCGTGTCGGATACCGTAGAAATGGCGGAGCGCAGCGGGTTCAGATAGCTGACCATGCCGGTAGCAATGCCGGCCGGGATAAAACGCCCTACCTGGTCTGCCATCACTTGAGACGGGGAATGGATGGAAAAATTCGCCTTGAAACCATCGACCACGCCGCTTACAAAACCACTGATCTGATTTTTGAGCCAGCCGCCCGCGCCGGTGATGCCGCTCCAAAGTCCTTCCACGATGCGCTGCCCCACCGAAACGACGCGATCCGGCAGGGAAGCCAACCCGTCCAGCAATAGCCTGCCGAATTCCGAAGCGGCCTCGGCGGCTTTTTGCCCCATGGAAGTGACCCAGGCGGCAACGGAAGTCAGAACCGAGGTCAGAAAACGGGCAACATTGCCGGGCAACTGGGAGAAAAAGGTCCCCACACTGGCCAGGAACTGTGCTCCCATCTGGGAGGCGGACTGGACCATCTGAGGAACCCAAGCGGAGACATGGGCCCAGGCGGCAGACACAAAGGCCTGGATGTTGGCCGGCAACTGCGCAAAGAAGGTGACCACGGCAGTGAGGAAGGAGCTGCCCATCTGCTGGGCTGCACCAAGCATTTGGGACGACCAGTTCATCACGGTAGCCAGGGCGGTGCCAACCAGGACGCCCAGATTATAGGGCAGCTGGGAAAAGAAGGTGACAATGGCGTTGACAAATCCGGCACCTACCTGGGAGGCCGTGGCCAGCATGCTGGTGGCCCAGGCGGTGACGGTGGCGATGGCGCCGGTGAAGGCGGTGGGGAGCGTCACGGTGAAAAAGTTGGCCAGTGTCTGTCCGGCGGTGGAAACAAAGTTCAGGATGCCGGTACCCAGATCCACCCAGAAGTGCCGGAAAGGCTCGCAGGTATTCCACAGGTAGAGAAAGCCGGCGGCCAGGCCGGCCACAGCCGCCACAACCAGCCCGACGGGGTTGAGAAAGGCAGTCAGAACGCCAGGCGCCAAGGCCAGCAAACGGCCTGTGCTGCGAAGTGCGGAAACAAAGGTTACCAGTGAACTGCCCAATGTAGTGGCCAGATTGAGCGCTTTGAGCGCGGTGAAGGCCGACGCAATGCTGACCAGGGCCGCTGCGATGGCATTGCCGTTTTGCGCCAGGAAGCCGAAGGCGGATTCCAGGGCAGCGCCCAGTTCCGGCGAAAAGGCGCGAACCCCCTCCAGCAGGGCGTCTTTCAGCTGTGGCACCAGGGCTTGTGCAAAGGTGGCCAGAGCGCCGGGCAGGGCCGAAAGAATGTTCCACACCGCCGGCAGCAGGTTGTCCACCAGGAAGGTGGTCACCGTTTCGGCCAGGGCGTTCAGGCTGGGTTGGATATCCCGTCCCAGGGCCAGGTTGGCCAGCACATTGCTGGCGGCTGCCTGCATGGAGGCGAAGGAGCCGGACAGGGTGGTGGCAGCCTCCAAAGCGGTGGTGCCGGTGATGCCCAGCCGGTCCTGAATGACGCCGATGGCCTCGATGATTTTATCGAAGGGAACATCCCGCACCGTCTGGTCGGTCACCTGGATGGCATCCCCCAGTACTCCGGATTCATTGACCAGCCGGGCCATCTCGGCCTGGGTGCCGCCGTACCCCAGCTTCAGGTTATCCAGCATGGTGTAGTTGTCCTTGGCAAAACCCTGGTAGGCGTACTGGATGGAACCGATGCTGGAGCCCATTTTGTTGGCGTTGTCGGACATCTGGATGATGGCTTGATCTGCCACTTTGGCGGCGGCCTCGGTGTCGCCGCCCAGGCCCTGCAGCAGCGTGGCCGAAAAGCTGGTGACCTGCTCCATATAGCTGTTGGCCGATACGCCGGCGGTGGCGTAGGCCTTCTCGGCATTGGCAATGACCTTGCCGGCACTGTCTTTGAAAAGCGTTTCCACGCCACCCAGGCTCTGCTCCAGAGCTGCGCCTTCGGTCAGCGCCTTGCCCAGGGTTGCGCCGATGCCCGCGGTTGCGATGACGCCCTTGATGGTGCCCACCAACTGGCCGCCGAGGCTTTTTCCCGCACTGGCAGCGGCGGAATCGCCGCCCAATGCCTGGGCAATGCCGTTTCCGATCCCCTGGGCTGAGGGAATGATCTGCACATAGGCGGTGGCTACCTGCGACGGCATGACGTTTCCCTCCCATTTCCGGTAATGCTGGCCCAGGCGCTGTCAAACTCCGCTGGAGTGGCAAAAGCAACAGGGCGGGCCGCGGTTTGTTCATTTTTGATGGTTCCCTTGCCGCCCAGTGCTTCCACCACCGAGGGAGGGCGCTTGCGCCCGTGGGCACCGTCGGTGGACTGCATCCAGCAAAGGGTCGTCAACCTGTCCAGGATGGCGGCCTGCAGCATGGTGTTGCTGTCCACCGGTTCCTGCTCCATCCGCATCCGAACACGAGAATTGCCCCGCAGGCCCGCCGCCAGTGTGGCCAGCAGCGGGACCGGCAGGGCGGTCATATCCAGAACATGATAGGTTTCGGCCAGATCACACACCAGAGCGTCCCGGTCGGTGGCCAGCATGGCGGCAAGGACGGTCAGTTTTTTGCGGGCTGCCCCAGTGCATTCATGATCTCGGTCAGCTCCCGGTCCACGTCCGCAGGCGGTACACGGCCCGCTTCATTGCGCAGATGGTTGTACAGGCGGGTGCGGGTCTCCTTGCCGAGGATCAGCAGACAGACCGTGGGATAGGCCAGGCTGTTGCCGTTTTGCACCTCGGCCAGGGCGTCCACCAGCTCCATGTTATTGAGCACTTCGGGGTCGATCTCGCAGCAAAAGCCGGACTTCGTGGTGATGTTCATAGCGTTCCTCCTCAACCGGCCGTACCGCCGATGTATTCGTAGTGGGTGTTGCCCTCCGCGTCGGGCAGGGCGGCCAGCGTCATGCCCAGGCCGGCAGCCTCGTTGTCCACATAGGTGATATCCTCCAGTTCGCTGGGCTTGGCGTTGGGGATGACAATGCGGTGGGGAATGTTGCCGGTGGCAATCATCTCGATGACCCAGGCGGCGGCTTCCAGCTCCTTGGCGTTGCACTTCACCGTGATGCCGGTCTGCAGGCCGGTGCCGGTCACATTGTCGTCACCGAAATAGGCCTTCAGGGCTTCCACGTTCAGACTCTCGATCATCGTCATCTGGAAGGTATCGGTCTTGCCGGTCTGGGGCTGGGCTACGGTATCGCCGCCCCAGGCCTTGATTTCCTCGCTCTCGATGGAGGTGGCGTTGGTTACCCCGTCCTCCGAGATATACCCCAGGTTCTGGAAGGTGGCATCCAGAGCACTGGTGGCGTCCTTGGGAAGCGTGCTGCCCGCCGGGGCACGGAAGACCGAACCACCGATCTTGGGCTTGCCGGTGGTCACATTGGACACCGAATTTTTGGTAGCAGACATAGGGTCTCCTTTCAGGATTCATAGTAGGTCACGTCAAACACGGCCTGGTAGCGATAGCGTTTGGAGGCTGTGTCGGTGAAATTGTAATCGCTGTTCAGGTGCACCGCGGCAACACCGGGCAGCACAGCGGCCCCGTCCATGGCGGTTTTCACCCGCTCGTTCAGGCAGGCGGCCTCGTACAGGGTGGGGGCGTAGGACTGCACCGCCAGAATGGCCGTGCCGATCCGGTTCTTGCGGCTGGTGCCGGTTTTTTCCAGCACGACGAAAGAGGCCGGCGCATTGGCCGGCACCTCCATGCCGCAGGCTACCTCCAGCGAGGCCGATAGGTGGTCCAGGATGGTTTTCTCAATCATTTTCTCACCTTCAGGCCGGTGCCAAATACCTTCAGCAGCGTGTTGTTGCGGTAGTTGTCCTGCCGGGCGGCCGCCGAGGACGGAAACACCCGGGCAGATACGCGGGTCTGGCCCACATGCCCCTGGTCCGCTTCATAGCCGGTACCGGCCCGGGCGGCAGCATCCTGCGCCAGCTCCACGCAGGTGTCCAGCAGTTCCCGGCTTTGGAGCAGCTGGCGCACCCCCTTGCGGTTTAACTTGATGCGCATCGGTTTAGCCATAGCGTTCCACCTTCACTTTCTTGTTCCAGCACAGCGGGACCATCTTTTCGATGCCCTGCGTCACATCGCCGTAGGTGCGGAATCTCTGGCCGAAAAACTCTACCGTCGCATCCTGCCAGTTGTGGGCGTCCCCCTTGGGAATGCCCAGCGTGTAGGCCAGGCGTTTACCGGAGAGCTGCAGCTCGTTGACCAGATCCTCGGTGGAGGGTTCCCCGATGAGAACGTTTGGGACCGTCACGGGTGTTTCTTCCAGGATGGGGGCACCGAAGGCATCCTTTCCCGTTTCCATCGGCTCGTACAGGGTTACCGAAATGCCGTGGATCATTGGCGCAGCACCTCCAAAGGATTGCAGCATCCAATCCGGTTGCCCACGCCCAGCAGCCGCTTTTCCAGTTTGGAAAGGTACAATTCACCCACCGAACCGCCGGACACCGTCCAGCTCTGGGAGTACCCAAAAGCGGAGGCGGACCCCTGTGTGGCGCCGGTGGGGTAGGAGATGGCTTCCGAATTGTTGGCATCCAACTGGCGCCGCACCATACGCAGGGTGACCAGCTTTTTACGGTCGGGGTCCGCCTGGGGATTGTAAGCGTCGATGAGGAGGGCGGCTTCCTCCAAGTAGGCTGAGCATGGAAACCACTCCTCCTGCCTCAGTTTCCGATAGGTCAGCTCCACATCTTCAATTTCGGCATATTTCATAGAAAGACCTCATGCTTTTGCGGTGCTTTTCGGTTTCTGTGCGGTGGCGGACTTCCTGGCGGGCGGCTTCTGGGTTTGCAACACCTTGGGATTCCCGTGGCTCTCCAATGCAGATTGTGCGGTTTCTTCCGGCTTGGTCTCGTCGGAGCGGGTGGCGTTGTCCCGGTTTTCTTTGTCGGGGATGATGGGGCGGTGTCCGGCAGCCCGGTATTCCTCCACACGGTCATCGGCCACAAACATCCGGGTGCCGGTCAGGCTGTGGATAAATTCCTGCATACTCAGCCTCCCGTCTTGGCCGTGCCGGTGAGCTTGTTGAAGACGGTGGTATCACAGCGGAAACCGATCTCGATCTCGGCGCGAATCGCAAACATATTCTGCTGGAACAGATTGATGGTGCTTTCACCGTCCTTCAGGGTTGCCTGGTCGGCAATGGCAATCTGTACATCCTCCACCGTGCCGTACACGGCCTGGGTCCAGTCGCCGGCAAAGCCCACGACGGCATCGGCGGAGGCGGTTTCTGCGGTGTAGGCTCCCTTGCTCTGGCGGACCGGCGCGCCCAGAATCATAGGCACGGCCCCTTCGGCCACGTTGTTGATGAAAAGCGGCCGGCCGTTCTTGTCGGTGGCGTTCAGCAGCAGGGCTTTGCCCTTGGGCGCCAGCACAAAGCCGTTGAGGATGCCGTCATGGTCCGCAATGTCGGCGTCTGCTGCCACCAGGCCGCCATAGGCGTTGGTCAGGATGCTCTGGGCGGTGCAATCCTTCAGGGTATCGAAGTTGGAACCGGGGGCGTCCACAACGCCAAACACCGTCTGGTCAAACTTCTTGGCCAGCGCGCCGGGAAGACGTTCCTTCATCTGGTCATACAGGGCGGGCACATCACGCCGGAACTGGTTGGAAAAGGGAACGATGACCGACAGGGTGTAGGGGGTCATCTGCTTGGTGGCCAGGGTGCCGCGCTTGACGGGTTTGAGTTCGGTTTCTCCGACCCAGCCGGCTTCGGGGGCACCGGTAATGACCGGAATCGTGGTGCCAAGGCCGGGCAGCGGAATCTTCTTGGCCAGTGCCATAACGGCGGAGGCCTCCTGGGTTTTCTGCAGAATTTCGCTGGAAACTGCACCGGGCAGCGAAACGGTAGTCGTGCGGTTGATATCGATGGATGCCATAATGTTTCTCCTTTACTTCATCACTTCATTGAACCATGCCGCAAACTGGTCGCGGGTGGCTCCATGCGGGGTTCTGAGGGGGTCTCCGCCGTCCTTTACCTTGGGGTAACCTTCGGCGACAAAGGTGCCGGGATCGGTCTTTTTATAGGACGCCACATAGTCATCAAAGCCCAGCAGCGTGCCATCCTCCTGCACCGGCAGCTTTCTTTCCGCCAGGTCTGCCAGGAAGGCTTTGCGGGCGCCCGTGCTGGTGAACTGGAGCCCGGCCGCTGCGTTGGCCTCGGCATAGCGGGATTTCAGATCCTGGACCTGCCGGTCTGCCTGCTGCTGGGCCTGCTGCGCTTTCTGTTTCCATTCGGGGTCGAACCCTTCCAGTTTGGTGTTGGCATCCTCCAACTGGGTGCGGGCGGTGTCCCGCTCGGCGGTCAGGGTGGTGATGGTCTGTTTCTGGCGCTCGATGTCCGCACCGTGCAGATCCATGACCTGTTGCAGCTGTTCGTCGGTAATGCCGGGGATAATGCCTTTTACCTCTTCACGTTTCATCTTCGGTCCTTTCCGCCCTGCGCTTTTTGCGGGGTCGCTCCCACGGGCTGTACAGTTTTACGCCGTGCCGGGCAAATTTTGGTACAAAAAGTGCCCGCCGGGCCTTCTTGCGGGCTCGGTGGGCATAAAAAGGCGCCTTTGCATTCGAGTGCAAAAGCGCAAAAAACGCACGATATGGTTTGTTTCGGGCGTTCAAGGGGCTGTTGTGTCGTTATCCGTCTGGGGGCGTAGTTTCCGCGCTGCGTAGGCGTTCCGCTTCTGGGCGTTGATCTCGTCCTTATCCTGGGCGTACTGTGCCCGGCGCATGGTGTTGATGTCGCCGCCGGCAGCGGTATATTGTGCCAGATAGGCATCCGGGTCATATCCGGCCACCGTGGTGCGGCTGTCGAACCGGATAGCATAGGCGCAATCGCAGTGGGCGTGGATATGCTGAGCGTGGTCTCCTGCCAGGGCCTTTTTGCTGGCCTTCTGCCATCCCCGGCTGGCCAGCGCGATGCAGAACGGGCAGGTATCCCCATGGGGCACCCAAGCCCACTGGGCCCCGTCCCGGATAGCGTTTTTCAGCGTGGTGTCCGCGCCGGCCCGCTTTACCAGACGGCTGACACCCCCCTGCAGCAGCGGCGGACTTTGCTTTGTCCCGTTCACCATCTTGGCGGTCTCGTTGTAGTCGGCAGGAAAAGCGGGTTCCGCCGGGGGAAGATTAGCCCCGGAAAGTGCGGCCAGTGCATCGTACATCTGGCAGGAAAGCTCGGCACACCCTTCCCCGTATTGCTGCACCAGTGCGGCGGCATAGGCGATCAGGGCGTCTGAGTCCTGTGTGCCGTACCGGGCCAGGTAGTCGGCCATCTTGCGCCCTGCTTCCTCATGCAGGTGGGCCAGGCGTGTGATGTACTCAACCCAGGTCTTCTCTGAGATCTTCATCTTCCACCTCAATCAGCAGCCGCTGGCCGCGGACCCGCTGTTCCTGCTCCTTGATGCGTCGGATATCCGCCTGATCGAAGCCAATCATTTCCAGAAAGGTATCGGTGCTGGCGAATTCCTGCCGGGCGGAGGCAATTTTGATGGCGGCGTCCGCTGTCACCGCCACACTGGGCATGGCCGGATTTTTGAAATGGGCCATGATATCGCGCTCTTCCTGGCTCAGGTCCGCAAGGGGCACATTCCGCAGAATGGCCTGCGCCATCTGGATGATGGTTTGCAGGGCTGCGCCGTTGCCGGTGTTCAGCTGCTGGGCCATGAGCACCAGTGTCTGGCTCTGGGCCAGGATGGCATCGCTGCTGGTGGGGTTGGCGTCGTTGACGATGCCCACGTCGGTGATGGTCAACCCGGTGGCTGCCGAAAACTGGGTGGCGGTCATCCGCATCTTATCCACATGGGGCTGCAAACTGCCCTGGGCCAGCTGTCCGAAGACAGGATTTTCGCCGGTTTCGGGATTGCTGGTGGAGGCCAGGATGTTGCCGATGTACTGCTTGAATTTGTTCGAGACCACGGCGTCGTATTGCTCGTCGGTCACACCGAGCAGGTATTTTTGCGGCGCGGTGTCGAACTCCAGCGCGATGGTGGCGTTGGCGACGATGCGGATATAATCGTCGATGAGGGAGCGGATGGCCCGTTTCAGGCGGGAACGCCCGAAGGGTTTGCCGTTGGTGGCATTCCAGATCAGCGGCTCCATCAAAGGACGCCCCATTTTGTGGGCGTGACGTTGTGCCACCCAGATACCGTTTTGATAGGTTAAGACAATCACCGCGTCATCGGTGTACAGGTTTACGATGTGGGGCCGCCAGGTGTGCGCTTGTTTTTCGTCCGGCGCAGTGTCGATGATGGCAAGCCCACAGGCAATGCGGCCTTTCTCACCGCTCCACAAAGCTGCCGCGGCGGCAGGGGAGTGGAAGCGGATCCGGCACCCCAGTGCATCGTCTGCGGAAAGGGTGGCAAATACACAGCCGTACTTCAGCTCGTCCCGGCAGGCTTTGCCGTATTCGGCCAGCAGGCGGTTTTCTTCCACCAGCCGGGCCACCGTGTCCGCCGCCTGACCTTTCCCCACGAACCCGTCGAACATACTGCGGCAGGCCAGGGCGTCCACCGCCTTCTGTCCCCAGTTGCAGCCGACTTCAATTCGTTTCAGACCATCGGGCAGCGCAATGCCCAGGTTTACATCGTGTAAGGTCACATGGCCCTCGTAATAGGTATCCTTTACCGCATTTCGGCTCTGATGGTATTCGTACACGGAGGCCAGCTCATGCAACATACACAGCTCCTCTTCGTGCAGCCCCTGGACCATGCCAAAATTCAGTTGATTCATGAATCCGCTCCTTCATCCGACGCGCATTTTACGGGTGGGGTCCCGGCGGCTTGTTTTGGCGCCCCACAACGCCAGGGCACAGGCTTCGATGGGAAGGCTGTTGTCCCCACCAAAACCGGAACCGCCGCCGATGGTGCGTTTGGTGGCTGTTACGGCACTTTCCCGCAGTGCCTCCTGCGGACGGTACCAGGTAAGACTGCCCTCATTGACGTCGGTCGTCAGCATCGCGGCCGCGGCGACCACATCCCGGGCGGCAGGCCGTATGACAGAGTTTTTTGCCTTCCAGACGTCCCCGATCCTGTCCACCAGTACGTCCGCACTGCCGCGTCCGTCTATGACGACACAGCTGGCACGGCCGTACCGCGCTTTCAGCCATTCGGCCAGCCAGGTAATGCCGCGGCCGCCCGGCTGCAACTCGATCAGGGAAACCCGGGCCGGCCCGTCCTTGGGCAGCACCGCCCCGCACAGGCAGGCGGCGCTGCCGTCTGCGGCAAACTTGACCCCGTAGGCGGTCTTGCCCTCCGGCTTTGGGGCATCGCTGGCGCAGCGGTCCCAGACGGCCTTGTCCAGGGCGTAGTCCACCGTTTCGGTGGGCAGGGGACGCCACCAGCCCAGCCGCTCCCGGGCAAAGGTGTCGGCGTCCATCTGCTCGGCTTCCCCCGCAATGGTGGAAAGCTGGATGCGCCGCCCCAAGGCCGGGTTGGCGGCGGCCCATCGCTTTGGGTCGTGGATATCCCCGATCTCCGGTACCGAAAATTCAAACCAGGCCGTCCGTTTGGATTTTCCCTCCAAGGCCCGATGCCGCAACTCCCGGAATACCGTTCCGGTTACGTCCGGCCCGGGCGGGGTGCCCACATAGAGAGTTTGCGGGTTCAGGCTGGCCGAGATGGCCGGCAGGAAAGACCCCTGGGCCGTTTCGTCCAGTTCCTGGGCTTCGTCGAAGATCAAAAGATCCCCGTGCTGGCCACGGCCGCCGTTGCGGGTGCGGGCCAGAAACTTGATGCGCGCCCCGCTTTTAAGGATGATCTCCTCTCGGCCCAGGGCATTCTTGATATCCTTCACATAGGGCTTGAGTTTGGGGTGCTCAAAGCAATCCCGCATCTCGCTGAATGTTTCGGTGGAGGTCTTTTGCAGGTGGGATGTGTAGAGGACTTTCTCGTTGAAGAGGATCATCCCGGCAATGGCGCGCCCCTGGATCACCAACGTTTTGCCGTTCTGGCGCGGAACACTGCCCCCGCCGGAAGGCGCGGCCCAATGGCCGGCGGCGTCCCGGCCCATCCAATCGCAGAGAATGTCGTCCTGCCAGGGATCCAACAACATGTCCACCACCCGGAGCAGCCGGACGGCGTCCGGTCCGTCAGTGGTTTGGTAGGGCGGTGCGATCCGCGCGGACGGCTCCTGGCTTCCCATCAGCCTGCCGCTGGGCGAGAATCTCGCCGATTTCGTCGCCATGGTTCTGTGCTCCTTCCAGCTCCTCAATCTCCCGGATGGTTTCCCGGTACTGTTTGGCCAGCTGCGGCAAGGCCCGCAGATCCTCGCAGTCGTCGATGTTCTGGGCCAGGATGCCCGCCAGGATTTTGAGCTGCTGGAGCCGGTTGCCTTTGGCGGTGGCGCTCTTCATTTTCATGGCGGACCCCCCCTTTGAAATTTCCCTGTGTGTAAATCGGCGCTGGACGTCCACGAGGTCGCCCGGGGGCCGGGGAGGGGGCCCTGCCCTGCCCCACTTTCACCAGTCGCCGTCCCGGACAAAATAGGTTTTGGCCGGACGGTTTTTTTCCGGCTCTGTGCCGTCCCTCTTCTTGGCATTGCAATAGTAATGTGCTGCCTGCAGGTTGTGCCAGTCCTCTGCTGCGGCGCGCGCCGAAGGATAGCCGAACTGCCTCCATTTGGAAACCGGTTTGATCTCGTCAATGACAAAGGAGAGCGGATGCTGGGCGTCCGAGGGTTCGTCGTAGTGGATCGGTCCGAGTTTTCCCTTGCAGATGCCGCATGGACATTCCATCGCCCGGAACCGGGCGCGGTATTTGCGGCGCAGGGCACCGTTGGCGTAACGGGGATTGGTCATCGCGGGCCTTTCTGTGATTGGGAGGGGAGGGGGACAAAACGAAACCCGCCCCGGTGGAAAACCGGCAGGGGGCGGGTAAGAAAAATGCCCGCCGCCGGGAGGCAGTGGGCGAAAGGTTATTGGATGTCAGGTAGGAAGGTATACATTTCCAGTTGTTGGCAATAGTATTGCCTTAAAGTAAGGTGATTGATTTTTCTCCAATTTAATAAGTCTGGTAAAAAAAGAACACCTGATACGTCCCCATTTGTTTCAATTCGTTTCATGAAGAAACCTGAATACGCATTTTCTGCGGTGTCATAGTCAACTTCTACTGCAGTACGGTCGTTATCAATAGTAAATACGACAATCTTATTGCCTGGCTCGTATGGAAAATTTGGAGATTCACGAATAGAAAAAGGAACAAGGTTCATGGGATCCTGGGTAGATACCGTTTCTATCTGCCTAAGTAATTCACTTGGAAGATTATCTGCCTGTTCTGATAGAAAAGGATAATCGATTTCAGAATTTTTACTGTTTATCCACTCATCAAAAAGTAGAGGTTGTTTATATTTGGAGCAAAGCAAAAGCCAGTATAGTGAGTAGGCACAGTGATTCTGATATTTCTTTAAAAAAATGCTATACATGAGCTCATATACTTTTCCAACAGTTTCTAAATCTCGGACGCTTAATCCGAGTGCATTGGAAACTTGAACCATCTCGGATTTCAATTTTTGAATAGAGCTCTGAGAAAGTTCACCGGACCCGCCATGTGGCAACTGTGCAATATATGTGTAGTCATCGTGAACTTGTAACTCCAATCTGTTGGCAATTGTTTCCACGATATATTGCTTCTTTGCTTCTGGCATACGTGCGTAATAACTGAAAAATCGCATCAAATATCCGATGGAATCTGTTTCAGCACCATAAACCTGTTTTACGGCGGCACCCAACTGCTGGACATCCAAAGCGAAGAGATAAACCACATTGGGCACATCCATGACGTGCTTCACGATCTCCAGTGTCTCGATGGCAAAGGTGGGGCGGCAGCGGTCCAGTTCATCTATAATAATAACCAGCTTGCCGTCCGGAATGGATTCCTGCAGCACGGTTTCCATAGCGGCCTGCATTTCTTGGAGGTTCTTTTTGTAAGCACTGTATGCAGGACTGACGGCATTTGGGTCTGATGATACATAATTCCCTACAGCTCCAGCCAGCGCACTACCTGCTTCTGCAAGTTGTTCGGAATCAAAATAGTTTTCCAGCTGTTTTTTGGTAAATGCCACCGCCAAGTGTTTCATGGCTATTCCAAACTTTTCCACAGAGCGGTTTTTGGTCTGATCTGCAAGGGGAGAAGCAAACAGGGGATGGGAAAAGACCGCATCGGCAAAAGGCTCAAAGGCGTTGTCCCAGAAGTCGTTTTCCCAGGCATTGTAATGTACCACACGGAGCTGGTCTTGGCAGTCCTGCTCCAGCATGGCTTCGAACTTTTCGAGGAAAACGCTCTTGCCGGTACCCCAGGGGGAATCCAGGGCAATGGTGTAGGCTTTTACGTCATCATCCCGGTGGTAGTTGTCGCAGTTCAGGATGAGATTTTTCAGAAAATCCGCGTAAGGCTTACGCTGAAACAGGTCGTCGTCATCAAAAGTACGTTTCTTATCCTCTGGCATGGTACTCACCTCGACTTCATTCTAGCAAATCAAGGTGATATTGACAAGTTTTGCCTGTGGAGACAAAACGAAACGGTAATAAAAATCCCGGCAGCGCAGGACGGAGCGTCTTGGTCAAACCGTGTGTGAGACTCTCCCGCGTGCCGGGGTTGGGGCCGGGGCTTCCTTATGCGGGAGCGTCCGGCATATATTCGGGGGTGTCCAGCAGCATGACGCCCTTCTGGTGGATCTGGTAGACGCGGCGCGGCACCAGATTCATCTTGTCGGCAATTTCCTGGAAGGTCTTGCCGTCGATGTAGCGCATGCCCAGGATGCTGCTTTCGGGACAGGGCAGGGCACTGATGGCGCTTTCGATCTCATAGAGGGTCTGCTCGTTGCGCACAACCATCTGGGCCAGGCGGTTCTGAAAGGACTCCACCGTTTCGATGGCCTTCTCGATGCTGCTGCCCAGGTGACTGCTCTGCACCGAGATGGGGGAGAGCGCCTGTTGCAACGAGGTGGCACGGTCCCGGGCGGCCAGGATCCGGCTGCGCAGCATCTCCTGCTGGTGCAGACAGTCCTGATACCGGCCCAGCCAGTGAATCCGTTCCTTGTACTCCATGGTGTCCCTCCTTGTGAAAATGGAAAAGCCGGCATCTCAGCCGGCCGGGATCCATATACGGGGCGGCGCCGTGCGCTGGATCCATGCCCCTAGGAGTCGTTTACACAAGCCCGGAAGAAGTCTATGGCTTCTTTTCAACTGTCCACGCTACCATTGTAGCCCTTTTGACAGTGGCTTTCCATGGTCAAAAAGGTGACGGCCTGCCGGTGCCGCCGGTAGACCCAGCGCAGCTCGATATGCATTTCCACAGCAATCTCTTCCCAGCGCTGCCCCAGGAGATACCGCCGGCGCAGAATCTCCTGATCCCGCGGGTGGGGGATCTGCCGGGTGGCGTCGGTTATCTCCCGGCGGATGGTGCAGCCCCGCTCGATTTGGGCCTGCAGGTCCTGCTTGGCGGCCAGGATGCGCTCCACGGCCCGGGGCAGGCCCTGCCCGTCTGATCCGCCGCCCGGCATCCCCGAAAGCAGCGGCGTCATCCGGCAGGCCTCGCTTTGCAGCTGCTCCACCTCTTTGGCCAGTTCCTGCTCCTGGCGCAGGCTCTCCTGGTAGCGGCGCAGCCAGTGGACGGTCTCTTCGTAGGTCATGGCATCAGCGGGGGTGGCAGGCATCGGTATCCTCCCCTCGCTGGTAAATGAGGTCACTCAGTTCCTTGGCCACCTGTTCCAGATACAAGATGGATCCCAGTAGCGCGTCGGTATAGCTGGATGGGTCGTCATGACTTTCCGTCATGGCGGTATGTACCGCATCCACCAGGCTGACACCACACTGTAGATGATCGGCTGCACGATCCAAATCCGCCGGGCTGGGATAGGGATTGAGTTTGCTGTAATCCATGGGAATACCTCCTGTTCTGTGGTAGGCGGGATGCCCGCCGGGAAATAGATGGGTATAAAAAATGCCGGTCTTTCGGCCGGAGTTTTATACGCAACGACGTGAGGAGCGGTAGCGGCTGCTCTCTATCCACGCAGTCCTCATGCTGCGGGAGTCGGTTTGCTTATACAAAGCATCAGCACAAAAGCCGCAGAGATTCTTTGTCTCTGCGGCTTTTGATAATATAAGAATATAATAAGTCGGATGGAATTACAAGGAACTCCACACTATTTCTTGCTTTTTATTTTTTAAATTGCCGGAGAAGAATGCTCCCTAGGATTACAAGTGCCAGTACAATCGATGCAATGCCTATAACTGCAGTGTGACTATCATTTTCTATGGCCAACGTGAAAATGCTCTTCCCAATTCCATTGCATTCCGCAAACCAAAATGCCCCAAATATCAAAAACAAGGCAAGCAAAATGTAGTTTGTCAGAAAAACTACCGGGTAACGTTGGACGACATTTTTGGCTTTTTCATCTACAGGCTTATTTAGATTGGTAACCCGAATAATAAAATACATAAAGCAGTAAAGCAAATTCATTACACAAAAGGACCAAGCAATGGCTACAATCATAGGTGGTAATATTGAATCGGTATTTTCGGTTGCTCGCCCCAGAGCGTCCATAATACCTTCTAACGAAGAAATTGCACCAAATACAATAAAAGAAAGAGCTGTGAATAATGCTACCATTCCGACAAGTTGTGAAGTCATCTCTTTTGTTATTTCGTTTATTCTGGGCGCAATAACATTATCGACTTCTCGAACCATCGCCTTCTGTGTTTTCTTTACGAGGTGCTTTTGTTGGATGGCAAGGTTTACATGATCCTCAAATTTTATAGCCATCTTATAAACACGAAGTTTTTCCGGATTTTGATTGTAGATTTTTCTTGCAACGTCAACACAGGTCCCCAGATTTGTCAGAAAACCAGAATTGCTATCTTCGACATCATTCTCAAAAACATACTGCGTTATACAGAAATAGCTGAGTCGGAAAGATTCGTTTTCACCATGATCGTTTAGTCGCTTAATCCATGCTTGCCCATCAAAATCCGTGCTTGGATAATTCAACTGTTGGCATAAAATCATGGCAGCAGTTTGCATTTCTGAATTTTCGTGAACAGATGGGTCATCATTTAGAGCATGGAATTCTGCAGCACTTTGTTCACTTTCGTCGCTCTTGAATAGTTTGTTTGGAGCCTTCTCGTTGTTGACGGATTTCTCCTCTTTATGTTCTGCTTTGGTTTGTTTATTTCTATGAAATTTGCTCTTGATATTATTCAGAAAGTTCCTATTCATTTTGAACACTTATCCCACCTTAGAAACCAATTCACGAATGGAATCTAAAGGTATTTCATTCGTGATAGGGTTCCTATAGGCGTTTTTCCATGGAGACTGTTGGTGAGTTATTTCGACAAGGTCTCGTGTTGTTTTATTCGCACATTCATCCAGCATATCGTCAATCAGTATACGATCGTCAGAGCTTATTTCACTGTGAGCCGAATGGTCGATCTCTTGAATGATCATGCTGCCGAATCTTTTATACTTATGATAAACTTCCGGGACTACCGGCCCAAAATCCCAAGCTTCCATTTTTGCATTAAAACAAGGAGTATTCCTACACATCAAAAAGTATAGTTGAACAAAATACAACAGTTTTTGCAAGCGAAGATTGCTTACTGACCGATTGCACTTAAATTCATGCTCAATAATATATCGAGCAATCAAAAGAACTTCATAGGTTCTCATGCTTCGACATCCTTCTAGTGACTCTCTTTGCATTCTCATGTCTTTTTTATAAAATATTTTACCACATTTCAACACAATCGACAATATATAATTTAATAACAGCAATTTTCTCCCTCGATTAGAGATGCGGTGATTCTGAACTGTTTAGATATTTATCATGCAAAGTCCGACACCATTTGTCAGAAAGACCCATTTCATTTGCTACTTCTTCCCACCTCATCCCCAAAATATATCTGTATTTCATGATGCATTGAACTCTGTTTTCCGTGATTTTTTCTATTTCACTTGTTACCTCATTACGTATGAAATTGCAGGTCTTGATTTGCTGTGCCAATTTTTCTTTTATCTCTATAATAGACACGACTGCGTCGCAAATTTTGTCTTTGATGGTCGTGCCTTTGGGGGTGCCTTGCAGGAAGAGAGTTATATTTTCTGCCCTGGTAACTTGTTGATTTAGCTCTTTTAGTAACTCGTTTTCGGATGCGAGGGCCTCTTGGTACCGTCTGAACCATCTAACTTTCTCTTTATAGGTCATGATATGTCCACCTTGATGTATCTGTACCAGTGCCCCTTCTCCCGCGCATGGCGCATGATGCAGCTGATGGTGTTTGGTTTTTCCCAAGTATCCGGGCCAGTTCACCGATGGTGTCAGCAACGGCAAGAGGCAGCTCGTATTTATCGTGTGAGATCATCATGTATATGAGGAACACTTCCTTTCCATCACCGCAACGATCCGGCTCACGGTGTGCAGCAGAGTACAGCCGTGGGAGGAGCAGGTGTTTTCGAAACCGCAGCCCAGGCACCGGGACGGCCTTCCTCGGCTAGGCGCTGCAGCTGGAGGGCGGTGCCGGGCGGCGGGATGTCGTAGGGGACGCTGGTGCAGCGGCGCGCGCCAAATTTCAGGTCTCGCACGTGGTGTCCTCCTCTGCACTGTGTTCATGCTCTATGGGAATCGGCTTGTCCGGAAGGGTATCCGCCGGGGGAAGAACACTTGGAGGCTCTTCCTGTTTCGGACTCAGCAAAATGGCCAGCAGGAGGAGGGCTGCGAGCAGAGCGGCAATGGCCCAGAGTATGTCCATCTCAAACCACCTTGTCCAACCCCAAGCCCACATACCGCCCGTAGCTGATGCCCAGGGCGTCGGCTTCG
>ERZ1643251.2397-NODE-2397-length-19178-cov-5.883282_pt1 | contig 19178 bp, 26 predicted proteins | sample MGYA00579261_ERZ1643251 | MGnify/ENA primary metagenome ERZ1643251 (study PRJEB29033, sample SAMEA4952267) | chicken gut metagenome | biome: Broiler Chicken; feature: Gastrointestinal Tract; material: Caecum | place: Ireland | collected 2018 | study: Broiler...
CTTGATCCACAATGTCACCTGTGTGTGGGTCAAGGGGCATGCCAGCAACCGCTACAACAATGAGTGTGATGTCATGGCCCAGTATCAGTCGGGCAAGTTCCTTTAAGGGGGTTGACCCTGTGCGGGAAATTTGGTATCGTATGAACGATAGATTCTGGGCGCTTGCCTCCAACTTCTGGTGGATGGGCAGATCCCTGCGGGCCCGGATCGTCTGCTGGTATATCAACCGCATCTGGATGCCGCGGCAGCCAGAAATTGTTCTCTCAGTCGCTGAGCGACAGGATGCCCTGGCTATCACAAACGAGATCCTCCGGGAACTCGAAGCGGAGGAGCAGCAATGCGGCCGGTGAGAGGATTGCTTCGAGCAACCCGCGCCCAGTTCCGGCTCCTGCTTTGGAGCGCCGGGATCATCGCGTTTCTCTGGGCCATGCGCTTCGTTTGGCCCCAGAAGCCGTCCAAGAAGGCCGAGGTCATCGACTTTACCACAGCGACGGCAAAACACAGAAGGAGGACAAAAAATATGCCCGGAAAACAACTTTTGGAGGGCTGGGATTGGCCCCATGATGCAGGGAAGAAGGAGGCTCTTTTGGATGGCCTGAAACGGAGCGAGGGCAACATCGTCGTACTCGACCCCAAGCAGGAAATCGAGGCTCTTCAGGAAGAAGCCTCCAAGGAGAAACCTGCCGAATAACAGAAAAAAGACCGAGCAGCTCACCATGGCTGTTCGGTCTTTCTTTTTGCCCCCATCAAGCGGGCGGTGCGTATTTGGTTTGGAAGTCCAGCAGGCTGAGCCCCAGGCGGTTAAGTACAAAGCCGGCCAGGGCGTTGATATCCAGGTCCCGGCTGGTTTTGTTGCGGACGACATTCCACACATGCTCATTGAGGTCATAGCAGAAGTCAGCCAGGTTGGTGGTGCAGTAGATGCGCTTCTGGCGGCCCTTCTTCCAGCCATTGACCCGGAGAAGGACGCAGGTGCGCTCCAGCTCCTCCAGGGATACGGCGGGCTCTCTGGGCTTGGCAACCAGGTCGTCCATGCTGAGGACTGGTTGCAGATCCATATCCAGGACCTCCTCCCGCATCTTGCAGAAGGCAGCCGCTGTCCACTTGCAGTCAACCACAGCCCTGTGGTGCCCCACAATAGGTGTCCCATAGTAGGTCGTGATAAACTCCAGGTTGCTGGCCTCAGCCTCCGGGTGAAGGTGCTTGAACAGCTTCATCGTACAGATGACCTCGTTGGTCAGCTTTACACCCAGCAGCTTATACTTGGTACCCAGCATGCGCCAGTCGAAGGCCGCGTTGTGGAAGACCAGGGGCGTATCCCCGATGAACTGGCGGAAGGCGGTCAGCACCGTCTCGATGTTGGGTGCATCAGCTACATCGGCTGTGGTGATCCCGGTCAGATCCACGATCTTTGGGGGGACCTTCTTGTGGTTCTTCATCCGGCAATAGGTACTGAACGACTGGATGACCTTACGGGTCTCGGCATCGATTCTGACAGCTCCGATCTCCAGTATGTCATCATAGGCGCCAAACCCGGTGGTCTCGGTGTCGGCTACGATAAAGACCTTGTTGTTTGATACAACAGGCAACATATCGGCCGCTTGCTTGATGGCGAATTCTTTCTGGGTTCCGATGGTTGCGCTTCCCATGTTCTTTTTTGTTCCCCCTTCCAGGTAGTTCTGAATCCAAAGTGCGATGGGATATTTGGATGGTATGCCCGGAGAGGGGAATTCATTTTGGACGCTGGGGGTTGAGGCGGTAGGGGAGAGGCAACCTGCCTTTTCTACGGAGAAAAGGTGGGGCGGGATTCTTTTGGCTCCCGGCGTTGCGGCTGTTGACCCATGCCCAGAACGGCCAAGCTCGATGCCCGGCGCCTAAAGCTGATTGTTGGATACAACAGATTACGCCGTCTTACGCTTCTGGAGGATGTATCCAACCCTGTACTGTTGCCCCTTCCTGGTGACTGTCTCCACCACCACCGGCACCTTGGCGCCGAGCCGGAAACTGCCCTTGCGGCGGGGCGTAGAAACACAGTAGCTAGGCCGGCCCTTCTTCAGAATCATGAGATGGTACTGCTCCATGCCCGGAATCTTGGACTCCGCGACCGCCATGATGGAGCCAAGCTCGCGTGGCAGGGAAGCCCGTCGTTTCCTGGCGAAAAAGTAGCTGCCAAGCAGAAATGCTGCACCGCCAGCAACAAGGACGGCGATGATAAGCAGGATGATTTGGACAATAGGCATTGGAACCTCTCCTTTCTGTTTCTGCTCATATTATATGTCTTTGCGGAGGCGAGCAGACGCCGCGCTACGGCGGATTATGCAGAATTTTCCATGCAGCGCAACCGTTGCGTTGCATCTGTGGCGCATGAAGAAGGCTCCCGCCGGGCATCGAGCGAGGGGCTCAGGACGAGAAGTGTGTGCCGCCGCGGCCGACAGCAAAGGCAAAGACCCGCCCTCCTTTTCTCCGTAGAAAAGATATAGGAAATCCAAAATGGTCGTGTTTTGCGACACGCGCATATAATATACATGAAGGTTGTTTGCGGGGCAGGCTCGTCGAAAAGGGGCAGAATTTTAGGCAGCCGCACTCACTCAGGCCTCGCAGAAAAAATTTTCAGAAAATCCCCTGGAAAAGGTGCTATTGGTTCTCTACGAAACATATGATAGAAGCAGAGGGGCAAAAGAGCCCTTTCCAATTCACTATCGTTTTCAAACCCTTTGCATAATATAATTTCCCATCAACAATCCGACAATCCGCAAGGAGGTATTCATCGTGAATCTCAAAGAGGCTTTCCGCTATCAGAACTTCCTCGACCGCCTGCTGGTTGAGAACAACGGAGTGCTTGGCTCCCAGGCCAATCTCCTGGAGGTGACCCGCCTGCACCGCCGTAACAAGTCCAACGCCTCTGCCGAGGATGAGACTGAGACTATCGAGGTCCCCGAGCTCATTGAGCCCGAGGTATCCCTCAAGTTCGGACTGCTGCTCATCGAGGAGCGGGAGAAGCTCACTCTGGCGATCGACGCTGCCAAAGGGGCCCTGGCCGCCGGCAAGTTGGACATGGATGCTGCCATTGAGGCCAACAAGTACCGCCAGTCGCTGGCCCGGCAGATTGGCATTGCTCTCCGGTCCAAGGCCGGTAAGAAGGTTGAGCGGGGCACCGGGTACACCTTCAACGCCGAGGGCAACCAGGTGTCGTACTACTACGACATCGAGGTGACCACCAAGGAGCGGTTCGAGCGCCCCAAGCTGAAGGATACCATGCAGAGGCTGCTGGCCGACGCCGACAAGGTCTCCGCCCAGATCGACGAGGCGGTGGTGAACACCCAGGTTGACTATGAGGCCCCCTGGGATGTGAATGCCTCCTATGAGGACATCATCGCTAAGATCCAGGCGTAACCCATACTTACCCCCACCGGGAGGCTCCGGCCTCCCGGGCTGGGCAGATACAAGCAGAGAACGAAGTTGCACACTCTTTGGCCGACCTTTTTAAGTAATGATATATGTTTTCAGGGATTATCTGCCGGTTGGCAGGGCAATCTTGGAAAATAAAAATCAAATACTTCTTGAAATTATCCTTGATATGGATAAAAAGGTTAGAACGCCAAACGCTGTGGAAGCTGCTAAACAACATCCGTAACTGCGCCAGTACATCAGATGTGATTCATCTCAATATTTTGCAGGCTCAAGACGCGCCTCGCCAGCCAGTACCGACGCCTGCACCATAGCTCGTCCGTTTATCTAATTTGGACGGGCGGAGGAAATTACAGTTCTTTTTGAAGAGAACTTTTCTGTTGGCAAAACAGTTCGGACTTAGCGTGCTCCAGCATCGTTCAAAGTGAGTCTCTGCCCAGCCCGGGGTGCCGGAAACGCACCTTTAACCGTTTCGCTTTTTCCACCGATTGCTTTCATTTGTTAGCCCTCGGGACCGGTCGGTACTGAGCCGCCCCGCTGGGCCGCCTGTCGCAGGCGCATCCCCATATCGGTATCTGGAAGACCAACTTCGGGCGCCCGGGTCCGGCAGCAATGCAGGAAGACAGTATCGGGCAACGGGCCGCAGAGGAGGGGCGGCTGTCCTTTCTTTTCCCTATTGGGGCATACAGAAAGCATTCGTTTTAAGATTCTTCCCACCCTTTTCCATTTTGCCCGCTTTCGAGGTTGGCGCTGAGCCTCGACTGTGGGCCGCCTGTCGCAGGCGATCTCCGAACCATCGGTGCCTGGTAGAACAACTTCTGGAGCCCAGGTCCTGCAGGAATGCGGGAAGTCAGCAGTGGGCATCAGGCCGCAGAGGAGGGGCGGCCTTCTATATTGCGGAGTAGAGCAGTTGGTAGCTCGCCAGGTTCATGCCCTGGAAGTCGCTGGTTCAAATCCGGCCTCCGCACCCAGGGGATGAAAGTCCCCAGTGTTACTCCTTTCATGGCGGTGTGGGCTGTATGCGGTGATGGGCCTCGCCGCCTCCTATGCTGGCGTAGCTCAGTTGGTAGAGCACGGCATTCGTAACGCCGTTGTCGCTGGTTCGATCCCAGCCGTCAGCTCCAAAATTTCTGTCTATTGCTTTTTGGAGAGGACAAATGTTATCTGGTTTGGCGACAAATATGGGCCCTTAGCTCAGCAGCGCAGAGCATCCCGCTCATAACGGGGAGGTCCTGGGTTCGAGCCCCAGAGGGCCCACCATATGCGCCAGTAGCTCAGTTGGCAGAGTGCCGGCCTTCCAAGCCGGATGGGCGGGTTCGAGCCCCGCTTGGCGCTCCATATGCTGGTGTAGCTCAGTTGGTAGAGCTGGGCCCTTGTAATGCTCAGGTCGCAGGTTCAAGTCCTGTCACCAGCTCCAATTTTTTCTCAGGTAGGTACCCAGGCCATGAACCAGAAATCCGGCCTGGACTTCGAGGTATATGTCCAGGCAATATTTGAGGATCGGGAGATCCCCGTATTCGAGACCCCTACAACCAATGATTTTGGCGCAGAACGGCAAGGTTGCCGTCATCCAGTGCAAGTACCATTCTGCGCCCATTGGCATACATGCGGTACAGGAGGTCGTTGGTGCGATCAAGCACTACCAGGCCGACGCCGGTATCGTGATCAGCAACCAGCCCTTCACCCGGCAGGCGGTTGCGCTTGCCCTGTCGAATCATGTGTTGTTGATCGACGGGCAGCGGCTCCAGGAGATTGCGGACGGGGTCTCAGATGAGATCCCCTATATCGACGATTTCCTGCACGGCTTTGGCAATGGAGCCCAGGTTCCGCCGGAAGTCGCAAGAACCCATCCGCTAGTGCGGCATGTTCGGGGGCGAAAAAGGACACTCCAGGTGAGGCTGCGGCGGCTGTAAAGGAATACCTGTCACGCGGGCTTTCCGGTGACAGCTTCCAGATAGAATTTTTGCGAAAGGATGATTTCCGTGAAGAAAACTTTGCTTTTTGTCCTGCTCGGCGCGGCTGCCGGTGTTGCAGGATACCAGATCTACAAGAAACACGCCGAGCAGGCTGAGGACATCTACACCCAGGAGGCCAGCGAGCATCAGTTTGAGGCCTATATCACGAAGCCGATGAAGGCTGACGATGCGGAGCCGGAGACGGTTGGGGAGGAGCCCATCGAAGAGGCGGAGGCTACGGCCGATGCTGAGGCAGCCAACGAACCGAAGGAGGCCCCTGCTGTGGAGCCTGTGGTCAGTGAGGAGCCTACTGCTGAGACCGTGGAGGAGGATCCAGCGGCCAAACCCGCCGCTGATACGGCGGCAGGGGAGGAGAGGTCCAAGAAAGGCCGGAAGGCTGAGCCCAAAAAGGACTAACCCCCGACTGGGATAACGACATTTTGTGGAGACATGCACTATGAGCACATCTCAACACAACAAGTTTGAGCCCATTCTCGGCCCCATGAACCACGATTTGGAGCTGTCTCTGAAGGCCTGCAAAGAATACGAAAGACTGCTTGCACAGATTTCCCAGGATAACCCGGAGGCTCGCTTGGCCTTCTTCAAATCTAAGGAAGCTATGCCCTTTGGCATCTTGGTCGGCGTCAACCTGCAGACGGATACGCCCATCTATGTGGACTTCTTGGACCGGCGTATCCTGGAGAACGGCAATACTTGCATTCTCGGACGGGCCGGAAAAGGCTACGGTACCATAATCCGAGCTCCTTCTGGTGAGACTCCCTAAAAGGCCGCCTAACCCCCGCCAGCCAACCGGCTACGGGGGTTTCTTTTGGTGATTTCTGATGCTGGCGCAGCGCAATCGCCCGTGATATAATGGAACCGCCAGACGACTAAGACCAGGGGAGGGGAGCCTACATGTCAGAGCGTACCTATATTTGCTGCGATTTGAAGAGCTTTTATGCAAGTGTGGAATGCCTGGAGCGCGGCCTGGATCCCCTCACCACTAACCTGGTGGTTGCCGACCTCTCCCGCACTGAAAAGACCATCTGCTTGGCTGTGACGCCCTCGCTGAAAGCCTATGGCATCTCTGGCCGGGCCCGCTTATTCGAGGTCGTGCAGCGGGTGAAGGAGGTCAACGCCCAGCGGAAATGGGAGGCCCCAGGGCGGGAGCTGGCAGGTTCCTCATCCAGCGACCTGGAGCTGAAGGCCAACCCGTCCCTGGCCTTGGACTATATTGTTGCCCCGCCCCGAATGGCCCACTACATCGACTGGAGCACCCGCGTTTACTCCGTCTACCTCAAGCATGTGGCGCCGGAAGATGTATACCCGTATAGTATCGACGAGGTGTTCATAGACGCCACCAACTACCTCAATACCTACAAGCTGGACGGGCGGGAGTTTGCCCGCCGCATCATCCTGGATATCCTGGAGACCACCGGGATCACCGCAGCCGCCGGCGTTGGCACCAACATGTATCTGGCCAAGATAGCCATGGACATCAGCGCAAAGCATATCCCGGCGGACGAGTACGGCGTCCGGGTGGCTGAGCTGGATGAGATGTCCTACCGTCGCACCCTCTGGACCCATCAGCCCATCACCGACTTCTGGCGGGTAGGGAAGGGGTGTGCCTCCAAGTTGGCTGCCAACGGGATGTACACCATGGGAGATGTGGCCCGCTGCTCCGTTGAAAACGAGGACCTGCTTTACAAGCTGTTCGGGGTCAATGCTGAGCTGCTCATTGATCACTCTTGGGGCTGGGAGCCCTGCACCATGCCGGAAGTCAAGGCGTACAAGCCTGGCAGCCGCAGCAGTGTATCCGGACAGGTGCTCCAGGAGCCGTATCCGGCCGATAAGGCCCGAGTGGTGGTGCGGGAGATGGCTGATAACCTGGCCCTGGACCTGGTGGATAACGGCATGGTGACCAACCAGCTGGTACTCACGGTTGGATACGACCGGGAGAACCTGGACGATCCCCGCCGGCGGGATACCTACCATGGGGAGATCACCACCGACCGGTATGGGCGGAAAATCCCAAAACACGCCCACGGTACCATCAACTTGGACGGGTATACTTCCTCTGGAGAGGAGCTGATCCGGGCGACCGGGGAGCTCTACGACCGGATTGTGGACCCAAAACTGCTCATCCGCCGGCTGTCCCTGTCCGCCAACCACCTCCTGGATGAGGCCGGCGCACCCAAGAGGGGCGAGGCGGAGCAAATGGATCTGTTCACCGACTATGCTGCCAAGGAACAGCGGGAGGCCGAGGATAAGGCGGCCAGGGTCCGGGAGCGAAAGATCCAGGAAACAGTGCTTGGGCTCAAGAAGCGGTTTGGGAAAAATGCTGTCCTGAAGGGAATGAACCTGCAGGAGGGGGCCACAGCAAGGGAGCGTAACGCTCAGATTGGAGGGCACAAGGCATGAGCGGGCCATATGACGACATCATAAACCTGCCGCATCATGTATCCAGGACGCGGCCACAGATGCCCCGGGCGGACCGGGCCGCCCAGTTTGCACCCTTCTCGGCCCTGGGGGGCTATGGTGCCGCACTGGTGGAGACGGCACGGCTGACCGACCGGCGGATTGAGCTGGAGGAGGATGACCGGGCTGCCATGGACCGGAAGCAGCAGAAGCTGATGGAGCGGATAGGGGAGAGACCGGAGGTGGCGGTCACCTGGTTTGTGCCAGATGCACGAAAGGAAGGCGGGCAGTATATTACCACCGTGGGACGCCTGAAGCGGATCGATGAGGTGCAGCGGGTGATGGTGCTGGTGGATCGAACTGAGATACCTCTGGATGATGTCCTTGATATCGAAGCAGAAGAATGACCCTGGTTGCGGCGGGCTGCCAGGGCCTTTTTCTTTGGCTTTTGGAGTCTTTTTTACGGAGAAAAGGCGGGGTAATTTTCCGTTGGTTGCTGGCCCGGCGGCACACACCACCCGCCCCGAGCACTCGCAGACCCGCTACGCTGGTCTGCCTGCCCGATGCCTGGCGTCAGGAGCAATTTGTAGTACACAACGCCGAGCTTGCTGCGCCCGGAGCTAATTGTTTTGTACAACGGCAGGCTCCCCGCAGGCAGGGGAAGAGAAGTGGCGGAAGCGGCTCAGGGATGTTCCAGGGCCGGCCTATGGGCCATGCCTGTGCGGCATCGAGCCCGGCGGCTCGGGACGGGGGCGCTTGCCGCCGCGCCAGAGAGCAAAGCAACCCGAGCCCCTCCTTTTCTCCGTAGAAAAGACCCCCTTTGGATTGGGATTTGTCCTGTGTGCATAGGATTTATCATCTCTTCACTGAGGAGGATTAAGTCTAAAAAGGAGAAACCCAACAAAAAGGAGGTTCAAATTATGCGTTTTGTGAAGCCGCGCAAGAAGCGGGGTATCAAGCTCAGTGGCGATTTGTCCTATGATCTTTGCCCGTGCTGCTACGCCCCCTACTGCGACCCGTTTCTGCGGCATCCCAAAGTGGAGAAGCGTCTGCGTGCTGGGGTATGTCCCGCCTGCGGGAAACCCAAGGACCAGTGCAGCTGCCGGTCTTCGTTGAAGACGAAGGTGCCCATCATGGTTACACACAACAACCGGAAGGAGAGAAAAACTCATGGCAAACAAGAAGTTCCCCATTGAGGTTGGACAGGAGGTTGTTCTTGAGCCTCTCGGCAACTATGTCCGGTGGTACAAAGGCAAGATCAGCAAGGGTAGGATCACCAAAATTGCCCGCAAGTATTTTTATGTGGGCATCTCGTCCACCGAGACCGTAAAGATCGAGTTGGAAACCTTCAATGGCTACGACCAGAATAACAACGCCGGCTGGGCGATCTGGCCCACGGAGGAAGCCTACAACCGGGCCAAGGATCTGGATCAGAAGCTGGAGTTCATCCGGAACTTCTTTCAGCACCGGTACCGGGCTGAGTCGGTTGCCCCGGAGGTCATCGACCAGGTGTATGAGCTGATCACCAAGGAGGACCCCAATGAGACTCAAGGTTAATGATGTCTTTGGCATCCACTCCGGCTATATGCTGGACCTGAAGCCCGGCTACACGCCGCTGGTTGGCCCCAACGGGGCAGGGAAGACCACCCTGCTCCACCAGCTGCGGGACTACGCCAAAGAGCATGGGTGCCTGGTCTTCGAGTACAGCAACCTGGCGGACGGGGGTAGTGTTGCCCGCCAGACCTATCTGTTCAAGGGGGAAGCGGCGCTGCTTGCAGCTTCAGCCTTCAGCTCGGAAGGAGAGCAGGTTGCTCTGAACTTTGGCCAGGCGATCCGGAAGCTGGGTGCCGCGGTGCGTGAGGCCAAGGAGCAGGGAAAGCCCCTGTTCATCCTGCTGGACGCCCTGGACTCCGGTGCCTCTATCGACCGGGCCCGGGAACTGCGGGAGTTCTTCGATATGGTCTGCCGGGATGCCGGTGAGACTGCCTATATCGTCTGCGCCTGCAACTCCTACGAGCTGGTGCGGGGCGTAGCTGGAATCAATGTGCGGACTGGCAAGCGGGTCAAGTTCAAGGATTACGAGGAGTACGCGGACTTCATCTGCTCATTTCTGGAGAAGTTCGCCCCGCCCAAACAGGAAAAAGAAGATGAGGAAGGAGGGAGGAGAATGCGGCCCCGCCGAGTGACCGCGGCCTCCGAAAAACCGTGATCAAAGAATCTATGTCGCTCAGGTGCGGATCGACATTGCCGTCGATGAGAACTCCCCTGGCCTGCTGCCGTTCGATCAGATGCAGAAGGCCCTTCGAGAGCAGACCACAGAGGCCGTGAAGGACCTCCTGGAAGATGAGCTGTTCGGCGATGTCGGAACCGTGACGGTGGAGCAGCAGATGGCTGATCTTTGGGAAACTGAAGACGGCTAATGCAATGTCTAAAAGGAGGAAATTTCGTGGACAAAGAGATTCTCAAAAATCTGGGACTACTTGTCCTCTTTGCTGTTTGCTGGGTGCTTACAGATTATTTATTCCAGGTCTGACTACAAACAAAAATGCCGGTACCCCGCTGGGGAGCCGGCATATTTTTTGAAAATTTTTCAGGTGTGGTGGAATAATTTCTGCCGGATTTTCATAGAACAAGACATCCTTCAATTTTGGAGAGCGAGAAATTGAGGTTAATTCATATAAAGTCGGCCTACGAAGTCGGCGAAGGGGACATTTTTCGATCCTCTCTCAGGTTTTCTGCTCCCTGGCAGACTTGAGGGTACATAGAGAAGTCGCGGATAGCTCACCGCGCAGCCTTTTCCTGCAGCAGGCGTTGTATGCTGCTTTAGATATGAGAGACTTGTGGAAACACAGGTCTCTCTTTTTGTTTCCTGGCTCCAGACGGCGTCTACAAATTTTGGGCTCCGCATAATATAGGACAAAGGAGGTTTTCGACATGGTTCATATGAGCGCCAAGGAATACCGGGAGATGCAGGGAAGCCCCAAAAAGAAGAAGGGTTCCAAGCACCACAACCGCTTTGTGTACATCTATGAGGACGGCTTTGTCGCCGAGGTCAAAGATTTGACCGGGCACGGAGCAGTGGTTCGTAAGTACGATAGTAAAAAGGAGTACGCACGCCACAAGGAGCTGGAGCTCCTGGAGCGGGGCGGAGTAATCTCCGATCTCAAATGGCAGGTGCCCATGCTCATTAACGAGGGGTTCGTAGATGGAGAAGGGAAGAAGGTTCGTCCCATCTACTACAACGCCGACTTTACTTATACCCAGGACGGCAAGGAAGTCGTGGAGGATGTCAAGGGCATCGACCGGGTGACCGGACGGCCTAGGACGACCGAAGCCTTTCAGTTGAAATGGAAGCTGCTCCGGGGGCGGTATCCGGACAAGATTTTCAGAATCTTCTGAGCGGAATGTTGGGAGCGGACCAGGCATAGAAATATCTAGCACCCAATTTTGGAGATATTCTATGTCGAAAGGGGATATTCTTTTATGAACGCAGGTTTGATGCAAGCGATCGAGACTGAGCAGGCCCTCGCCAATCTGCTGGAGAAGCTGAAGGACCGGATTGCAAACACCGTCCAGGAGGCCCCGCCTATGCCTGGGGTACGACCCATCAGCGGCAGCCCGCGCTGCGCAGTGGTCAGCTCAAGCGCAGTGTTTGGCTCACCTGGGATCAACCTCTCGCCCAGATACTACTTGCAGAGTGCCCAGGCGGACGCGGTGGTATCGGGGGTTGCCTCTTGCCATACCGTTACCGAGCTGCTGGAACGGTTGCAGGTCATGGTGGGGAAGCAGAAGGTCGAGCATGGGGAGCATGCTGGGACGCAGTTGAACACCCAGACTGTTCAAGTTCTTCGAGAGTTCATTTCTTGAAACAAAAACGGGCTCGCTGGATTTCTGTCTCGCGGGCCCTTTCCCATGTCTGGGCTGCCTGATTTGTCTTTTCTACGGAGAAATGGGATGGCGTGGCAGTGTCGGGCTGGTTTGCCCTGCGGCACGCGCCGCCCATCCCGAGCCCCCCATGCCCGATGCCCGGCGGCTGAAGGTGTTTGTTGCATACAACGCTGAGCCCAGGCCGCTGCCACAGCCAAGCCATACGAACCACAAAATTTTCAGAAAAGGAGTATCATCATGGCTGAACATTGTTTCCAATCTTCGCTTTCTATTGAGGAAATCGGGGAGAATTTCAGGGATTTCGACCTTTTGCTGGACTCATGGTCTCGCTGGAAGAGGTTTTGGACTACGCACACGGCAAAAATCCTCCCGGCGTCATCGTGCATGAGCGGACGCTGCCGGGCCCGGAGCCGGCAGGGGAGGGCCGCCCCCATCCAGCATCCCTGACCGCCCCAATCGAAAAAGAAAACCAAAAGCCTGGGAGCTGATTCCCAGGCTTCTTTTTGTTTCTGACATCCAAGCGGAGCCAGGATAGCTAATTGTTTGCTCCAACAACGACCCCAGCACAGTGCCGGCCGGGCCGGGGAGGAGAGCCTACCCGTGCAGCATCGAGCTCGGCCGCTCGGGGCGGACGGTGCGTACCGCAGGGCCGACAGCAAAACAAAAACTGCCCCGCCTTTTCTCCGTAGAAAAGGCGCTGGTGGCCCAATAGGCAAAAAGAAGGGGAGCCTTGGGCATATACCCAAGACTCCCTTTGTCATATGGCGATTACTGCACCCTATCGAGCTCCGCCCGCACCAGGTCATTGGCTTTCTTGATCGCCTTACGCAACCGTTCAGCCTCCTTGTCAGCGGGGGACATCTCTGCCAGACGGTCGCTGCAGTCTCGTACAGACTGGTCCAGCTGCTGCAACTCTATCCGGGCGCCCCGAACGAAATCAACCTTCATCCTCATCCCTCCTTGATAGTCTCCAAAATTTTGCGATAACACTCATTCACCACGCCGTCCAGGTCCCCGTTGGCGTCCACAGACACCATCTCCGGCATCCGCTTCACCAGCTCATGGTAGGCGTCGTCCACCTGTGCCAGGAACTCCAAGGGTTCTTTGTCCAAACGGTTTTGCTCATTGACCCGGCGGGAGAGCCGCTGAATGCGCGTCTCGGCAGTGATATCAAGGAAGATCGCCAAGTCCGGCGGGTATTCCTTGATGAACAGCCGATTCACCTCATAGGCAAACTGGCCCAGCCCGCGGACGGCTCCTTGGTAAACCAAGCTGGAGTAGTAGTACCGGTCCAGGATCACAAAATCGTACTTGCCCCGGAGCGGAACTAAGACTTTGTCTACCATCTCAGACCGGGAGGCCGCATAGAGCAAGGCCTCCGTCCTGCCATTGATTGGCTGGGGATACTCGCGGTCCAGAATGATGGACCGGATATCCTCTCCGGCCTTTGTGCCGCCCGGCTCGCGGGTAGCCATAACCGAATAACCAGCAGACAGGAGCTTCTCTTTGACCAGGTGGATCACGGTGGTTTTCCCGGAGCATTCATTGCCCTCAAAAACGATCAGCTTACCCATCGTTTTCTCCTCAAATTCGAGCCTTGGACTGCTTGTCGAGCTCCATCCGCAGACGGGTATTAGCTTCCATGATTGCTGCCCGAAGCCTTGCCGTCTCGATATCCAGTGGAGACAACTCCATAAGCCTGTCGCTGCAGTCTCGGATAGATTGGCCCAGCCGCTGCAGCTCCTCGCGGGCCAGCTGAAGCATATCCTTTTTCACGAAAATTCCTCCCCTCAGTCCGTAGACAGGGCGAAGCCCTTGTGGCAGAACCCGGTCTCGTCGGACAGGTAGTCCGAGATTTCGTCCTCGTCGGTCATCCCCTCCGGGATCTCCATCTCAGTAGGCAGATTTTCCAGATCGGCGGGATCATCTACATCCCAAATGATGTTGTATGCCTTCATAAAAATGCCTCCTCTTTAAGATTTAACAGTAATATCCACCAGGAAAAACTCCTCCGGGTGTTCCTTCACCCTGGCCATCTGATCCTCGTCCGGGAAGACCCGGAAGAAAGGGAACCCCTGGCTGTTTTCCAGATAGGAGCCATAGTTGGAGTAGCTGTCCCAGTGATTGTCCAGCTGCTGGGCCGCCTTCTGCAGATCATAGGTGGCCATGGTGTCCACTTTGATGTCGGTTGGCGCCATACCCGGCGTATAGACCTCATTCAGCGCTGACACAAATTCCTTCTGAATGTCCGGGATCCACTGGGCAACCTTCTCCAGCAGCTTGTCAGGATCGCACGCTCCCATCAGGAAGCTGTCTGCCGTGACGCCGTCCTCATAGAAATAGCTTGCCTTGTCCGTACACTCATCGTCGTAGGCTGTGTTCAGCGCCGAAATGATCTCCGTGATCAGCTCGGCGGGCATGCTAGCCTCCAGTTCCTCCTTGGTGGGCTGCTCAATGTCCAGGGCCGAGAATCCGCTCAAAATCAGCATGTTTGTTTACCTCCAAAAATAGAATTTCTCCTGATTGCAGAGATAAAAAATCCTATGAAAAAAGCTCCAAGGCAATTCCAAACCCCGGAATTGTTTGTGCCGCACAGGCATAAATTTCAACATCACGGCACTTTGGGGAGAATTAAATGATTGCCATTGGCATACCATCCGAGCATACATCTTGTATTTGTCGTGATACATAACAACAAGATGTAGGGCGGACGGCTTGCTTTTGGCCGGCTGTACAAATTTTAAGGAGGCAAAAGAAATATGAAAATCAAGAAGCGAGACGGTTCCATTGCTGCGTTCAACAAGGAGAAGATCGCCGCTGCGATCACCAAGGCGTTCGAGGCCCAGACTGGCGCCGCCGATCCGGTCACGGTGAATTATCTGACCGAGCAGGTGGTGAAGAAGGTCCCTGCCCGCGGCGCCACGGTGGAGGGTGTCCAGGACCTGGTGGTCCGGGCTATCCAGGAGGCCGGCTACTACGATGTGGCCACCGCCTACACGGTCTACCGCTACAAGCGGGAGCTGGCCCGGAAGGCAAACACCACGGACGGTACCATCCTGTCCCTGCTGCGCAACGAGAACAAGGAGCTGGCGGAGGAGAATTCCAACAAGAGCACCCGGATCGCCTCCACCCAGCGGGACTACATCGCTGGCGTGGTGAGCCGGGACCTGACGGAGCGGATCCTGCTGCCGGAGAAGATTTCCAAGGCGCACAAGGAGGGAGTCTTGCACTTCCACGATGCGGATTATTTCGTGGCCCCTATATTTAACTGTTGCCTAATCAACATTGGCGACATGTTGGATAACGGGACGGTCATGAACGACAAGATGATCGAGACTCCCAAGAGCTTTCAGGTTGCCTGCACGGTTGTGACCCAGATCATTGCCTGTATCGCCTCCAACCAGTATGGCGGGCAGAGCGTGGATATGGGCCACTTGGGCAAGTACCTGCGCAAGAGCCGGGATAAGTTCGCCCGCCGGCTGGCAGAGAACTGCCCGGAGTTGGGTGAGGAGGAGCGCGAGAAACTCGTTATGCTGCAGCTGAAGGAGGAGCTGAAGGCTGGGGTACAGACAATCCAGTATCAGATCAACACTTTGATGACCACTAATGGCCAATCGCCTTTTGTGACCCTTTTCCTGTATCTGCGGGATGACGATCCCTACATCGAGGAAAACGCCATGATCATCGAGGAGGTACTCCGCCAGCGCCTGCAGGGTATCAAGAATGAGGCTGGTGTGTATATCACTCCCGCGTTTCCCAAGCTGGTGTATGTACTGGATGAGAACAACTGCCTGAAGGGCGGAAAGTATGACTACCTGACCAAGCTGGCAGTCAAGTGCTCGGCCAAGCGGATGTATCCCGACTATATCTCCGCCAAGAAGATGCGGGAGAATTACCAGGGGAATGTCTTCAGTCCTATGGGCTGCCGCTCCTTCCTGGCCCCCTGGAAGGATGAGAATGGGAACTATAAGTTTGAAGGACGGTTCAACCAAGGTGTCGTCTCCATCAACCTGCCCCAGATCGGCATTCTGGCCCAGGGCGACGAGGAGAAGTTCTGGAAGATGCTGGACGAGCGCCTGGAGCTGTGCTTCGAGGCCCTCATGTGCCGGCACAATGCCCTGAAGAAGGTTACCTCCGACTGCAGCCCGCTGCACTGGCAGTATGGCGCCATTGCCCGTCTGCCCAAGGGCGCGTCCATTGAGCCGCTGCTCTACGGCGGTTACTCCTCCATCTCGCTGGGCTATATTGGCCTGTACGAGGTCACCAAGCTGATGAAGGGCGTCAGCCACACGGACCCCAAGGGCACCGAGTTCGCGCTGCGGGTCATGAAGCGGCTGCGGAAGGCTTGCGATGACTGGAAGGCACAGACCAACATCGGGTTTGCTCTCTACGGTACCCCGGCCGAGTCCCTGTGCTACCGGTTCGCCCGCATCGACAAGGAGCGGTTCGGCGATATCCCTGATGTCACCGATAAGGGGTACTACACCAACAGCTATCATGTGGATGTGCGGGAGCATATTGACGCCTTCTCAAAGCTGACCTTTGAGAACCAGTTCCAGCCTATCTCCAGCGGGGGGTGCATCTCCTACGCGGAGATCCCCAACATGTCCAAGAACCTGGAGGCCCTGGAGGAAGTTGTGAAGTTCATTTACGGCAACATCCAGTACGCCGAGTTCAATACCAAGAGCGACTACTGCCAGGTGTGCGGTTTCGATGGGGAAATCCTCATCAATGACGACGGCGAGTGGGAGTGCCCCGTTTGCCACAACAAGGACCAGCGGAAGATGAATGTCGTCCGCCGGACCTGTGGCTACCTGGGCGAGAAGTTCTGGAATGTCGGCAAGACCAAGGAGATCAAGGCCCGTGTCACCCATCTGTAATGGAGAAAAACAAACCGGGGCCCCGCAAGGGGCCCCATACTATAACGCAAGGGGAGAAGAATATGAATTATGCTGAAATCAAGAATGTGGATGTGGCCAATGGGCCTGGCGTCCGCGTATCACTGTTCGTCTCTGGCTGCCCCCATCACTGCCCGGGCTGCTTTAACCCGGAGTCCTGGGACTTCGGCTTCGGCAAGCCTTTCGACCAGGCGGCCATGGATGAGATCATTCAGCTCCTGAAACCCGACTATATCAAGGGTTTCTCGGTGCTGGGCGGCGAGCCGTTCGCTCCTGAGAACCAGGAGCAGGTCATGGATATCGTCTGCCGCGTGCGGGAGACCTATCCGGACAAGGAAATCTGGTGCTGGACCGGGTACAAATACGAAGACCTGGTCCGCGATAAGGTTGGGAACCACAGCCATGAGCTGCTGATGCAGATTGATGTCCTGGTGGACGGGCCCTTTATCGAGGCCAAGAAAGACCTGGGGCTCCGGTTCCGGGGTTCTTCTAACCAGCGTATCATCAATGTCCCGGCATCCCTGCTGACCCACAGCATTGTCCAGTGGGAAGATCGCCACAGTTGATCGAACATAACAAACCCCCTCGCCCAGTAGGTGAGGGGGTTCTTTTGTTGTATGATGCTATTCCCGAAGGAGCGGCTCCGCGGCATACAGCAGGGCGTTTCTAACGCCTTGCTTCACCGATACATGGTAGAGGAAGCCCCTGCCTTGAGGCATGGGGAGGGACAAACACCTATTGGTTAGGCATAAATGGCAACAACCTTTTCTGAATATTGGTACCCATCATTATGTTGGATGGTTTTCATATATTTATGATTGATCCCGTCCACCCGGCCAGCGCTTGTTGTAATGCCAAATGAGCCAGAGGACCTGCATGAGACCCGCCCAACATATCTCCCGGCGTGCTTGCCAGAAGGCACATTTGCGACAACCATTTCGCCAGTCTGGAACCCAAAGAAAGTCTTCTGCCTGGGAAGATAGCTCCTGGGGAACCCGGTTGAATCAACATTCGTGCGGCAGTGCTTGCCGCGGCCACACGCCGTAATAACCAGGCACCGGTTCGTCTTGAAGTACAAGGTATCCGGGATCTCCCTGCCCACACAGGCAGCGTCGATGCAGTGGTCTTTTTCCAGGCCCAGCCGGACGCGGTTGACCTTCGTGTTGTACGCGGCGCTGGTCCGAACCGGCAGGCCAGTCTCCTGCTCCAGCTGGGTCTTCAGCGCCAGCCGGATCGAGTTGACCTTTGCCGCATCAGCCAGAGCCGGACCATAGTTTTGCTTCTGGACCTTTTTGATACCGGACAGCCGTGCCTCATCCAGCGGAGAGCGGGTCTTTTTGGCCTTGATTACGGAGGCCCACTCCTGGGGTGTGAGGTTGCCCTTTTCCTGGTTGCAGGTGTGGCAAGCCCAGGTGGCGTTGCTCACCGAGTTGCTGCCGCCCCTGCTCCGGGGCAGGAGGTGCTCCCACTCCATCTGGCGGTCTCCAGTGGCCCCGCCGCAATACTGACAGGTATTCTGGTAGGTCTTGCACAGGAAGCTCCGGATGTCCGTCCGGTAGAGCGGTCCCTGCTGGTATTCAACGCCAGCGATATCTGGGTTAACCAGCTTCTGGGTATCAAATTTAACGAGCTCGTACTCGATGCTGCCAATGGGGAACAGCCGGTTCAGCCTCTTAACCATCGTTACCGTGTTCTGGAGTGGGCTCCGGACCGACGGCGGCAGCCACCCCTCCGGCTTTGTGCGGTTCAGGAAGCGGGGCTCCCGGTAGCGCAGCTTTCTGCTGCGACGGTTACGACGATAGGCAGCTCTCTTTTTCATGGCGTCTTTAATGGTGGTCCTGTGGTCGATCTGTGCCATAAACAGGACATCCTGTCCGCGGACGATTGAGATGCCGGTATGCTGGCTGCCTGGATCGATTTTAATGGTACAGGGCTCAACCTCGTCGTTGACCACCCGCTTCAGGATGATCGTAAAGGGGTAGCGTAGGTAGACGGCGGCCTTGCCCTTGGAAAGCAATTTGCGCGCCCGGGCCTCGTGACAAGGGGCCAGGGGCTTTTTGTTTGCATCTAAAACTGGAACCATAAAACAACAACCTTTCGGCTTAGGTACTGGAGCGGTCACTTCCCATGCCCCGCCCGAGGGCGGAGGTCGATGGGAAGCCCGTTCCCCGTAAACTTCTTCTCGCTAGTGTTAATTAGGCTGATCTCTACCCTTTCGGATGGAGCCCTGCCACACTGTACTAACCCCCGCGGGCAGCTCGCTTAATGGCAGACGACAGTTGCATGGAGCTGAAGAAGCACTTCATGGTGTCTCTAGCCAGGCACAACGACGCCTGGAATCCTAACTAACGGGTTGGAAGGCGGTATGGCGCCACCGACGCCATTCGCCAACTCAAAAGCTGGTCATGTAGGAAGGCTGGGCTTGCGTGCTGGACGCCGGCCCCGCGGCGAACCGCAGGGCCAGCATCCAGGACTTGGGCCCATCCCTCCCAGGTCAGTTGAAGACGCATAGCTTGCCGATTTACAAGCCCCTGGCTTCAGCTATGGGGTCATGACGATGCTTGATCCCCTTTCTTTTTGGCCTTTTGCATTTCCTTCACCTTTGCTGCCC
>ERZ1643251.2401-NODE-2401-length-19156-cov-6.687817_pt1 | contig 19156 bp, 21 predicted proteins | sample MGYA00579261_ERZ1643251 | MGnify/ENA primary metagenome ERZ1643251 (study PRJEB29033, sample SAMEA4952267) | chicken gut metagenome | biome: Broiler Chicken; feature: Gastrointestinal Tract; material: Caecum | place: Ireland | collected 2018 | study: Broiler...
CCTGACTTGGAAGAGCAAACGCTTCAGTCGTGAAAACTTTGTAGGGCGGGGGTTTACCCCCGCCGCCGAATCGGGATGGTATCCGTAGGGGCGGCCCCATGTGGCCGCCCGCAAGCCTTCCCCCCGGGGGGAAGGTGCCCCAGTGCGCACACTGGGGCGGATGAGGGGAACGCTTCCGGTAGTGTGAGGGGCCCGACATAAACGGCAGTCTTCCCCTCATCCGCCTCGCTTCGCTCGGCACCTTCTCCCAGGAGAAGGCTCATATATGCCCACTGCACTACTTGAGCCCCACCGCAACAAAGGCGCTTTCAAACAGGGGAATGCCAGGCTCTCGATTACCACCAAGCCAGCGGAAGCGAAAGACGAGGAGCAGTGTGTCGGCCGATCCTGCCTCCATGCCACTCACCCCTTGGTGCCTCTTTGGCTTCTTTCTGGGCATCCAGAAAGAAGCTCGCCACCGTAGCGGCGAAACTCCTCCATTAAACAGAAACCGAATTCTTCTTCCGCAGAAAGGAAAATTTCGTCTCCGAGCACAGCACCGCAATGAAGATCAGGCCAAATCCCACCAGCAGCCGGGGACTCACCGGGTCGCCGTAGAACAGCACCGAGAACAGCACCCCGAACACCGACTCCAGGGAGAGGATCACCGAGGCGGAGGAGGGCTCCGACCACACCTGCCCCACATTCTGGAACAGGAGGGCCACGGTGGTGGCCATGACGCACAGATAGGCCAGGGGCCAGAGCACCTCTGGCTGGGTGAAGATCCCGGCGGGGAAGGGCTGGAACAGCAGCCCCCCGGCCAGGGAGAGCAGGGCGGTGGAGGCAAATTGGACAGTGGTGAGCAAGTAGATGTCCTTGCCGCCGGACAGGCGGTTCACCGCCACAATGTGCAGGGCGTAAAACAGGGCGCTGAACAGGCTCAGGCCGTCTCCCCAGGTGACGGTGAGGTCCCCGGACAGGGAGACCAGCCCCACCCCGGTGATGCACAGAAAGGCGGCCAGCAGGTTGTACCGGTCGGGCCGCCGGTGAAACACCCGCCAGGCCAGAAAGGGGACCAGCACGCAGTAGGTGGCGGTGAGGAAGGCGTTCTTGGAGGGGGTGGTCCCGGTCAGGCCGAAGGTCTGGGTGGTGTAGGCGATAAAGAGGAATACCCCGAAGAGCCCGCCCCGCCACAGGTAGTCCCGGGTGAAGTGGGTCCGCCACTTCTTCCAGCAGAACAGCCCCAGCAGCACCGCGCCGGTGGTGAACCGAAAGACCAGAAGCCAGAAGGGGGGCACCGCGTCCAGGGTGTTTTTCATAATGAAGAAGGAGGTGCCCCAGATAAAGGCGGCCAGAAACAGCAGGGGCTTGGCCAGGCGGCGCATCACGGCCTCAGACATGGAAAAGCGCTCCTCTCAAATTATTTGCGCATCGGGAAATTTCATGGTAAGATAGGCGGGATCAAAGACAGAGACAGGGGGAAGACGCATGGAGATCCTGCCCAGAGATTTTTATGACCGGGACACCCTCACCGTGGCCCGGGAGCTGCTGGGGTGCTATCTGGTCCGGGAGTGGGAGGGGAAAAAGCTGGCGGTCCGGATCACTGAGACCGAGGCCTACATCGGCCGGATGGACAAGGCCTGCCACGCCTATCAGTATAAGCGCACTCCCCGGACGGAGACCCTCTTCTCCAAGCCGGGCGTCTCCTACGTCTATCTCATCTACGGCATGTACCACTGCCTCAACTTCATCACGGAACCGGAGGGGGAGCCCTGCGGCGTGCTCATCCGGGGGGCGGTCCCGGTTGACAATAAGGATAGCATAGCAGAAAACCGCTTTGGCTGCAAGGCCTCCCAGCTCACCGCCTACCAGAAAAAACATTTCCTGGACGGACCGGGAAAACTCTGTAAAGGGTTAACACTTACCAGGGCGGAGAACGCCCTGCCCCTGGACCGGCCGCCCCTGTATGTGTGCCGGGGGCCGGTTCCCCAGGAGATTCACACGGGCAAGCGCATCGGCATCGACTACGCCCAGGAGGCCATCGACTTCCCGTGGCGGTTCTGGTTCACGCCCGGGACGGAGGAGGGGGAGCATGGTCTTTTTTGATCTGGACGGCACCCTGCTGGACTCCAACGGGATCTGGCTGGACATTGACATCGCGTTTCTGGGGCGGCATGGGATCTCCCCTGTGCCGGAGGACTACACCTGGTATGTGACCCACCACAGCGCCCCAGACTCCGCCCGGTACACCCGGGAGCGGTTCGGGCTGCCTGAGACGGCGGAGGAGATCCAGGGGGCCTGGCTGGACATGGCCCGGGAGGCCTACGCCGGGCAGCTGGCCCTCAAGCCCGGGGTGCGCGCCTTCCTGGAGCAGTGCCGGGAGCATGGAGTTCCCATGGCGGTGCTCACCTCCTGTATCCCGGAGCTGTGCCGGGCCGCCCTGGCGCGCCACGGCGTCTTGGACTGGTTCCAGGGGGTGGTGTACGCCCAGGAGACCGGGATCGGGAAGGGGGAGCCGGAGCTGTACCGCCTGGCGGCGGGGCGCTGGGGGAGGTCGCCGGAGGACTGCATCCTGTTTGAGGACTCCCCGGGCTACTGCGCCGCCGCCCGGGAGGCGGGCTTTTTCGTGGCCGGGGTGCGGGACCCCCTGTACACCGGCCGGGAGGAGGAGCTCCGGGGCCTGTGCCGCGGCTGGGTGGAGGACTTCCGCCGGGTGCCGGAGCCCCTTCTGAAGCGCGTCTTGGGCACATGCGGGCAGCCTGCCGGGAGAGGTTCGAAACAGTGAAACAGGGTCGGAAAAAATACTTGCAATTTCCAGAGATCTGTGATAACATTTTTTAGTCTGAAATAACGGGTGGTCCTCTGTGGCCGCCGCGCCGATTTTGGAGCGCGGCAGGATGGCTGGCATGAACGCCTATACAACAGGAGGAAATTGACATGGATCTGATGAAGGCTTTTACCGACAAGTACACCAAAGAGGAGCCCCCGGTTGTCCAGGTGGGCGACACCGTCCGGGTGCACCTGAAGGTTAAGGAAGGCAACCGCGAGCGTATCCAGGTGTTCGAGGGCACCGTCATTGCCAAGAAGCACGGCGGCATTGAGGAGACCTTCACCGTCCGCCGCATCTCCTACGGCGTCGGTGTGGAGAAGGTGTTCCCCCTCCACGCTCCCTCCATCGAGAAGGTGGAAGTGGTGCGGCACGGCAAGGTGCGCCGCGCCAAGCTGTACTACCTGCGCGGACGCGTGGGCAAGGCGGCCAAGATCAAGGAGGCCCTTTGATCCAGAGCAAAAAAGGAGCGGTTGCAGACCGCTCCTTTTTTCGTATTAAAACAGACTGGCTGCCCAAGCCGGCGGAAGGGAGGAGAGCGCATGTTTGAGACAGTCACAAAAAATGGCCGGGTGCTGGCCTTGATTCCGGCGGACCGGACCATCCCGGACGGGGACGCGGCGCTGGAGCTGGCGGTCTCCGCCCGGTATGAGACGGACAGCGCCCGGTATGAGACGGACAGCGCCCGGTATGAGACGGACAGCGCCCGGCTGGTCATCCCCAAGGAGTGTTTTCCGCCGGAGTTCTTTTGGCTGAGCACCGGGCTGGCCGGGGAGATTTTGCAGAAGTGGACCAACTATGGGTTTCGGGCGGCCATCTTCGGGGATTTCTCAGCATACACCGAAGTCAGCAAATCCCTGCGGGATTTTATCTATGAGTGCAATCGGGGGACCGCGGTCTTTTTCGTTCCCACCCGGCAGGAGGCGGAGGAGCGTCTGAGCCAGGTGTAGGGGAGAGACACGGTCCGGAAAGGAGCGCTGCAATGAATATTCAATGGTATCCGGGGCATATGACCAAGACCCGGCGGCAGATCGAGGCCGACCTGAAGCACGTGGACATCGTGGTGGAGATCATCGACGCCCGCATCCCGGTGTCCAGCCGCAACCCGGACATCGACTCCATCACGGCGGGAAAGCCCCGGCTGGTGGTGCTCAACCGGGCGGATCAGGCCGACCCGGCGGGAAACAAAGCCTGGGGGACCTGGCTGAGACAGAAGGGGTTCTCCGTGCTGGAGACCGACGCCAAGACAGGCACCGGCGTGGGGCAGTTCCCCAACGTGGTCCGGGGCGTGCTGAAGGACCAGATCGCCCGCTGGCAGGAGAAGGGGTTAGTCGGCCGCCCGGTGCGGGCCATGGTGGTGGGGGTGCCCAACGTGGGCAAGTCCACCTTTATCAATAAGGTGGCCAAGCGCAAGTCCGCCAAGGCCAGCGACCGCCCCGGCGTCACCCGGGGCAAGCAGTGGGTCACCGTGGACCGGGGGCTGGAGCTGCTGGACACCCCGGGCATTCTGTGGCCCAAGTTTGAGGACGTGCAAACCGGCCTCCACCTGGCATTTACCGGGGCGGTGAAGGACGAGATCATGGACGTAGAGACCCTGGGCTGCCACCTGATGGCCTTTCTGGGGGAGCGATACCCGGCCGCCCTCCAGGCCTATAAGCTGACGGAGATCCCCGCCCGGGAGGACGGGGAGGAGACGGTGGCCTACGGGTACCGCCTTCTGGAGCTGGCCGCCGGAAAGCGGGGCATGCGCATCTCCGGGGGAGAGTTTGACACCGAGCGGATGGCGAGGGTCCTGCTGGATGAGTTCCGAGGGGGAAAATTAGGAAAGTTTACCCTGGAGCTGCCGGGGGAAGATTGATTTTACGGGGGGAGTTTCGCCGCCCCGGCGGCGAGTGACTTTCTGGGCGGCCAGAAAGTCACCAAAGAGCCGCCAGGGGGCGGGCGCAATCGGCAGAAACGGCTGCGCCGTTCCTGCCTCCATGCCGCCCGTCCCCTAGAACCCCCATTACGGGGGACGCGTACCTGGGAGGTTGAGCAAAATTTCCGGCGCGCAAAATCTGAGCGGCTTTCTGCGGTTCCATCCGGGCCACTGAGCCCTGGGCTTGCAAAAATTGTCGCTGCTGCGGCTCCACAACCGCGCCTGACTCTGCCGAACCAACGTCCACGGCGCGGCTTTCGCCGTAGGGGCGGGGTCCTCACCAGCCCGCCCGTTGGAATATGGATTGCGGTCCAAGAGAGCATCCTCATCCGTCACGGCGTCGCCGTGCCCCCTACCCATTTTGTCCCTTCGGGACATTTCCCCCTGATAGGGGGGATCGTCCTTCCCCCCTGGGGGAAGGCTTGAGATCGGGAGCGTTGGCTCAGCATACTCAGGCGCAGTCCGAAAACCGCACCAGCAGCAAATTTGGACCACCCAGGCCCCAGTGGGGCCGGAAGAAAACGCAGGCAAGCACTCCTAATTTTGCGCGCCGGAACCATAGCGGTACAAGCCAGGAGAGCGCCCCCGTAAAAAGGGGTCCGGGGAAAGGCGAATCGAAGCGCCGGAACGGCGCTTCGCCTGAGCCGTCCCCGGGGGCGTTTTGCCTTCTTTTTCGCCATGGAAAAAGAAGGTCGCCGCCCGCAGGCGGCGAAATCCTCTGCGCAGAAAGCTCTCCTATACAGGCGATAAAACCTCTTCCGAAAGAAGGAAACCTCCATGAACGACCTATGGCAATACGAAAAAGAAGCCCTGGCCGCCGGCCATACCCACATCTGCGGCTGCGACGAGGCGGGAGCCGGACCTCTGGCTGGCCCGGTGTACGCCGCGGCGGTGATCCTGCCTCTTGGGGTGGAGATCGACGGCCTCAACGACTCCAAGAAGCTCACGGAGAAGAAGCGGGAGGCCCTGTTCCCCGTCATCCAGGAGAGGGCCGCCGCCTGGGCCGTGGCCTGGGTGGACGCCTGGGAGATCGACGAGACCGACATTTTAAGCGCCCGCATGAAGGCCATGCAGCTGGCCATAGACCAGTTGGAGCCCAGGGCGGACTTTGCCCTCGTCGACGGCAACCGGGACCACGGGCGGAGCGCCGCCATCCTCACCCCCCACCGCTGCCTTGTAAAGGGAGACAGCCTGTCGGCCTCCATCGCGGCGGCCTCCATCCTGGCCAAGGTGAGCCGGGACCGTTGGATGGTGAGGGCGGCGGAGGAGTACCCGGAGTACCAGTTCCAGAAGCACAAGGGCTATGGGACCAAGCTCCACTATGAGCTGCTCCGGACCTACGGCCCCAGCCCCATCCACCGCCGGTCCTTCCTGAAGAACCTATGAGCGGGGAGGAGAGCCGCCGCCTGGGGCGCTGGGGAGAGGACCTGGCGGCAAAGTTTTTGGTGGGAAAGGGCTATCGGGTCCTGGACCGGAACTGGAAATGCCGCTTCGGGGAGCTGGACCTGGTGGCGGAGGGGGAGGGGTATCTCTGCTTTGTGGAGGTGAAGCTGCGCCGGACCCAGCGCTTCGGCACGGGGGCGGAGCAGGTGGACCAGCGCAAGCGGGAGAAGCTGCGGATCACTGCGGAGCTCTACCTCCAGGAGCGCCCCGCCGTACTCCAGCCCCGGTTTGATGTGGTCGAGGTGCTGGCCCCCAACGGGTTGGGGACTAAAAATCCCAAAATACGACATATTGAGGGGGCATTTTGAGAAAAAACCGCCGCCGGGAGGGCGAATTGTGAAGCCTGGGGTTGACCTGTTCCGGAAAAAATGGCATAATACAACACTAGGGGATCTTGATATGATCCGCATTGATTACGTATCCTAAAACAAGAATGGAAGGAATCGAGATGCAATACATCAGCACAAGAGACCGGGAACAGCAGTTTTCCGCCGCTCAGGCCATTTCCAAGGGGCTGGCGGACGACGGAGGGCTGCTCACGCCGGTCTATCTGCCCAAGCTGCCCCGCCGCTCCCTGGAGGAGCTGAAGGACATGTCCTATCAGCAGCGGGCGGTGTACGTGATGAAGCTGTTCCTGGACGGGTTCTCCGTCAAGGAGCTCACCGACTTCGCCAACGCCGCCTACGGGCCGGAGAAGTTCGACACCCCGGCGGTGGCCCCGGTGCGCGCCCTGGACTCCAACACCTTCTGTCTGGAGCTGTGGCACGGCCCCACCTGCGCCTTCAAGGACATGGCCCTGCAGATGCTGCCCCACCTGCTCACCGCCTCCCTGCGGAAGCTGGAGGAGGAGAAGACGGTGTGCATTCTGGTGGCCACCTCCGGCGACACGGGCAAGGGGGCCCTGGAGGGCTTCCGGGACGTGGACCACACCAAAATTCTGGTGTTCTACCCCAAGGACGGGGTCTCCGCCATCCAGGAGCTCCAGATGGTCACCCAGGAGGGAGACAACGTGGGGGTCTGCTCGGTGTACGGCAACTTCGACGATGCCCAGACGGGGGTGAAGCAGCTTTTCTCCGACGAGAAGCTGCGGGAGGAGCTGGCCCAGCGGGGCTACTTCCTGTCCTCCGCCAACTCCATCAACTGGGGCCGGGTGCTGCCTCAGGTGGTCTACTACATCTCCGCCTACTGCGACCTGCTCCGGGATGGACATATCCAGCTGGGGGACCCCATCAATGTGTGTGTACCCACCGGCAATTTCGGCAACATCCTGGCGGCCTATTACGCCCGGGACATGGGGGTGCCCATCCACCGGCTGATCTGCGCCTCCAACGCCAACAACGTGCTCACCGACTTCCTGCGCACCGGCGTGTACGACCGCAACCGCACCTTCTACAACACCATGTCCCCCTCCATGGACATCCTCATCTCCAGCAATCTGGAGCGGCTGCTGCTGGCCGTTACCCAGGAGGACAGCGAGGTCCGGAAGTACATGGGTCAGTTGAAGGAAACCGGCCGCTATGAGGTCAGCGAGCGGGTGCGGGACAAGATTCAGAAGCTGTTTATGGGCTACTGCTGCGACGATACTGAAACCAAGAAGATTATCGGCGCGATTTACCGGCAGTTCGACTATTTGATCGACCCCCATACCGCCGTGGGCTTCTCCGCCCTGGGGCAGTACCGCCAGGAGACGGGGGACGAGACGCCCACCGTGGTCGCCTCCACCGCCAGTCCCTTCAAATTCTGTGACAATGTGCTCTCCGCTCTGGGGGTCAAAGAGCAGGCCCAGGGTCTGGATATCCTGGACCAGCTCAGCCAGGTGACGGGAGAGCCGGTTCCGGCTCCGCTGGCCGCCCTGCGGGACAAGAAGCCCCGCTTCCATGAGGCCGTGGAGAAGGACCACATGGTGGACGCGGTGCTGGAGATGCTCCGTCCACAGAAATAAGACAACCGCTAAAGGAGCTGCGTCTATGTCCCTATACGCCATCGGAGATACTCATCTGTCCCTGGGGGCAGACAAGCCCATGGACATTTTCGGCGGGGGGTGGGCCGGTTATGTGGAGAAGCTCAGGGAGGGCTTTTCCCAGATCGGCCCGGAGGACACGGTGGTCCTGTGCGGAGATTTGTCCTGGGGCATGAGCCTGGAGCAGGCAAGGGAGGACTTTGCCTTTCTGGACGCTCTGCCCGGCGGGCGGAAGATCCTGCTGAAAGGAAACCACGACTACTGGTGGACCACCGCGGCCAAGATGGAACGATTCTTTGCCGAAAACGGGTTCAGCACCCTGGAAATTCTGCACAACAACTGCCGCCTGTACGGCGAAGTGGCCCTGTGCGGGACCCGGGGCTGGTTCTATGAGGAGGAGCGGGGCGAACACAGCACGAAAATCTTCAACCGGGAGCTTTTACGCCTGGAGGCGTCCCTGAAGGCGGCGGGGGAGCGGGAGAAGTTCTGCTTTCTCCACTACCCGCCCCTGTACCAGGGGTACCGCTGCCAGGAGATCCTGGACCTGCTGGAGCGGTACCGGGTGAGCCGGTGCTACTACGGCCATCTCCACGGGGGAAGCCACCGCCTGGCCTTCTCCGGGAGGCTGGGGACGGTGGAGTACCACTTGGTGGCGGCCGACTATATCGGCTTCCAGCCGAAAAAAATCTTAGATTAGCGAAAAATTCCTGGGAAAAAACGAAATTTGGGCTGGTCAAACCGGCCTGTATCTGGTAAAATATCGTCTCGAAAGTATACGGCGCGGCGGCTGAGCGCTTGAGGAACGCCGCCTCGCGCCCACAGGAGGAAGAATTCATGAAGGTCACCAACGTAGAGAAAAAAGAAAACAGCACCGTGGAGCTGACCATCCAGGTAGAGCCGGATGCGTTTGAGGCCGCGGTTCAAAAGGCATATCTGAAGGCCCGCAAGAACATCGCCGTCCCCGGCTTCCGGAAGGGCAAGGCCCCCCGCAAGATCATCGAGGGCATGTACGGCACCGCCGTGTTCTATGAGGAGGCCATCAACGACGTCTATCCCGCCGCCTATGAGGCCGCCGTGAAGGAGCAGAACCTGGAGGACATGGGCCACCCGGTCATGGACATCGTGGAGGTCAACAAGGAGAAGGGCCTCATCTTCACCGCCCTGGTCTCCGTCCGCCCCGAGGTCACCCTGAAGGCCTACAAGGGCCTCACCGCCCCCAAGGCCGAGGTGAACGTCACCGACGAGGACATCGAGAATGAGCTGCAGCCCTATATCCGCCGGGCCACCCGCCTGGTGTCCGTGGACCGGGAGGCCCACATGGGCGACACCGCCGTCATCGACTTCGAGGGCTTTGACGAAGGCAAGCCCTTCGAGGGCGGCAAGGGGGAGGATTACAGCCTGGAGATCGGCTCCGGCTCCTTCGTCCCCGGCTTCGAGGATCAGCTCATCGGCCTGAAGGCCGGCGACGAGAAGGATCTGGACATCACCTTCCCCGAGGACTATGTGCCCGACCTGGCCGGCAAGAGCGTGGTCTTCAAGGTAAAGGTGAAGGAGGTCAAGGAGCCCCAGGCCCCCGAGGTGGACGACGAGTTTGCCAAGGACGTGTCCGAGTTTGAGACTCTGGCCGACTTCAAGAAGGACCTGGGCGAGAAGCTGCAGCAGCGCCGCACCGCCGAGGCCCAGAACGACTTTGAGAGCGCCGTGCTGGATCAGCTCATCGACAACCTGGAGGCCGACATCCCCGACGGCATGGTGGAGACCCAGCTGGACAAGATCATGGACGAGTACGCCATGCGCATGTCCGGCCAGGGCATGTCCATGGACGACTATCTGAAGATGATGGGCATGACCCCCGAGATGCTGCGCACCTCCGCCAAGCCCTCCGCCCTGCGCCAGGTGAAGACCCAGCTGGCTCTGGAGGCCGTGGCCGCCGCCGAGAACATGGAGGTCACTGAGGAGGAGTGTGAGGCCGAGGTCGGCAAGCTGGCCGAGCAGTACAAGCTCACCCCCGACCAGGTGAAGGCCGCCGTCTCCGTGGACGCCCTGAAGCAGGACCTGCTGCTCCAGAAGGCCTCCAAGCTGGTGGTGGACGAGGCCAAGGTGGGCGAGGCCCCCAAGAAGGAGGAGGCCGCCGAGGAGAAGCCCAAGAAGACCACCCGCAAGAAGAAGACCGAGGAGGCTGCCAGCGAGGAGCAGCCCGCTGAGGAGAAGCCCAAGCGCACCCGGAAGAAGAAGACCGAGGAGAGCGCTGAGGAGCCGAAGGCGGAGTAAGAGAGAGACAGTCGACCCGGGGCGGCTCAGGCCGCCCCGGGTGGATTCACATCCAGGGAGCGGAGAAAAAAGCTCCCATTTCCCTGAAACATGGAATCATGTTCCGGTCCGGCGGGCATACTTTGGTATCACCGTCTAAAAAGGAGTATTATCTATGAGCTTAGTTCCCTATGTAGTAGAGCAGACCAACCGGGGAGAGCGGTCCTACGACATCTTCTCCCGTCTGCTCAACGACCGCATCATCTTCCTGTCTGAGGAGGTCAACGACACCACTGCCTCTCTGGTGGTGGCCCAGCTGCTGTACCTGGAGAGCCAGGACCCGGATAAGGAGATCCAGTTTTACATCAACAGTCCCGGCGGCTCTGTCACCGCCGGCATGGCCATCTACGACACCATGCAGTATGTGAAGTGCGACGTGTCCACCATCTGTATCGGCCTTGCCGCCAGCATGGGGGCCTTCCTCCTGGCTGCCGGCACCAAGGGCAAGCGTCTGGCCCTGCCCAACGCGGAAATCATGATCCACCAGCCCTCCGCCGGCACTCAGGGACAGATCACCGACATGGCCCTCCACCTGAAGCGCCTGGAGGTGGTCAAGAGCCGGATGAACCGCATCCTGGCCGAGAACACCGGCAAGAGCGTGGAGCAGGTCACCGCCGACTGCGAGCGGGACAACTTCATGACCGCCCAGGAGGCTCTGGAGTACGGCCTGATCGACAAGGTCATCGAGAAACGGTGAATTGGAGGGGCGCGCGGGACATTCCGCCCTCTCCCACCGCGGAAACTATGAGGTAAGAGATTCATGGCAAAAAACGACGAAAAGCGCGCCATCCGCTGTTCCTTCTGCGGCAAGCACCAGGATCAGGTCCGCCGGCTCATCGCCGGCCCCGGCGCCTATATCTGCAACGAGTGCGTCCAGCTGTGCATGAGCATCCTGGAGGACGAGAGCGACCTGATCCAGGACTCCGCCGCCGGGGAGATTCCCGACGCCATCCCCACCCCCCGGGAGATCCACCAGGTGCTGGACCAGTATATCATCGGCCAGGAGGCCGCCAAGGTGGCCCTGTCTGTGGCGGTATATAACCACTACAAGCGCATCTACTTCGGCGGCGGCGACGACGTGGAGCTCCAGAAGAGCAACATCCTGCTCATGGGCCCCACCGGCTGCGGCAAGACCCTGTTTGCCCAGACCCTGGCCCGGGTGCTGAAGGTGCCCTTCGCCATCGCCGACGCCACCACCCTCACCGAGGCGGGTTATGTGGGCGACGACGTGGAGAACATCCTCCTGCGTCTGGTCCAGGCCGCCGACTACGACATCGAGCTGGCCGAGCGGGGCATCATCTATATCGACGAGATGGATAAGATCGCCCGGAAGAGCGAGAACACCTCCATCACCCGGGACGTGTCCGGCGAGGGCGTGCAGCAGGCCCTGCTGAAGATCCTGGAGGGCACCGTGGCCAACGTGCCGCCCCAGGGCGGCCGGAAGCACCCCCACCAGGAGTTCATCCAGATCAACACCAAAAACATCCTCTTCATCTGCGGCGGCGCCTTCGACGGGATGGAGAAGATCATCGAGCAGCGCCTGGACAAGAAGACCATCGGCTTCGGCGCCGACATCAAGACCAAGGGGGAGCGGGACACCACCTCTGTGCTCAAGCAGGTGCAGCCCCACGATCTGCTGAAGTTCGGCATCATCCCCGAGCTGGTGGGCCGTCTTCCGGTGATCACCACCCTCAGCGCCCTGGACAAGGGCCAGCTGGTGCGCATCCTCACCGAGCCCAAGAACGCCCTGGTGAAGCAGTACCAGAAGCTGCTGGAGTACGACGACGTGGACCTGGAGTTCACCCAGGACGCCCTGGAGGCGGTGGCCGGCCGGGCGGTGGACCGGGGCATCGGCGCCCGGGGCCTGCGGGCCATTCTGGAGGAGGTCATGAACAAGATCATGTACGACGTGCCCTCCGATCCCACCATCGCCAAGGTGACCATCACCGCCCCCTGTGTGACCGAGGGGGCCCAGCCGGAGATCATCCGGGACCCGGAGCGGCAGGCCCGCCTGCCCCTGGGCAAGGCCGCCCTGCGGCCGGAGCGGGGCGGAATGCCCGGCACCAACGTGGGCTGAGGCCGCAAATCAATTTGAAACTGAACAGCCCCGCGGTCCCTCCAAACGGCGGGCCGGGGCTGTTTTTTCAAACTTGAGCGGCGGGGGAGGGGGACTCACCCGGCCGCCTGTGTTCAGATCCCAGAGAGGAAGTGAGAACCATGAAGAAAGAATGGACGATGGAAGAGACCGTCAAGATGCCGGTCATTGCCCTGCGGGGGCTGACCGTGTTCCCCAATGTGCTCATCCACTTCGACGTGTCCCGGGAGATCTCCATCAAGGCGCTGGAGGAGGCCATGGCCTCCGGCGATCCGGTGTTCCTGGTGGGGCAGAAGGACATCGGGGTGGAGTACCCGGAAGCAAAAGACCTTTACACCGTCGGCACCGTCTCCAACGTGCGCCAGATCCTCCGCACCCCCGGCGACAACGTGCGGGTGATGGTGGAGGGGGGCGCCCGGGGCAGCCTGAAGCGGCTGCTGCGCTCCGCTCCCTTCCTGGAGGCGGAGGTGCAGCCCATCCAGGAGGAGAAGGCGGGGCAGAACTCCGCCAAGACCGAGGCCCTGATCCGCTCCACCTATGAGATGTTCCGCCAGTACACCGAGCTGGCTCCCAAGACGGCCCCCGACCTGCTTATCAACGTGCTGGCCAGCGAGGACCCGGGGTATATCGCCGACTTTATCGCCCAGAACATCGCCATGCGCAACAGCGACAAGCAGGCCATCCTGGAGGAGCTGCGTCCGGTGCGCCGCCTGGAGCGGCTCTACCGCCTGCTCACCCGGGAGGTGGAGATCCTGGGGCTGGACATGGAGATCCAGAACCGGGCCCGGGAGCAGATGGCGGACAACCAGCGGGACTACTACCTGCGGGAGCAGATGAAGGCCATCCAGGCCGAGCTGGGCGAGGGCGAGGGCGGCGGCGACTCGGAGATCGGGGACTACCGCAAGAAGATCGCCGAGGCCAAGCTCCCCGACGAGGTGCGGGAGAAGCTGGAGAAGGAGCTGGGCCGGCTGGCCAAGCAGCCCTTCGGCTCCTCCGAGGCCACCGTGCTGCGCAGCTATCTGGACGTGTGCCTGGAGCTCCCCTGGGGCAAAAAGACCCGCGAGCGGGTGAGCGTGGAGGCTGCCCGGAAGGCCCTGGACCACGACCACTTCGGCCTGGACAAGGTGAAGGAGCGCATTCTGGAGTTCCTGGCGGTGAAGCAGCTGGCCCCTGATCTGAAGGGGCAGGTAATCTGCCTTGTCGGCCCTCCCGGCGTGGGCAAGACCTCGGTGGCCATGTCGGTGGCCCGGGCCATGAACCGGAAGCTCGCCCGCATCTCCCTGGGCGGCGTCAGCGACGAGGCGGAGATCCGGGGCCACCGGAAGACCTACGTGGGCTCCATGCCCGGCCGGATCATCGCCGCCATCAACCAGGCGGGGAGCTGTAACCCCCTGATCCTGCTGGACGAGATCGACAAGCTGGGGCGGGACCACCGGGGCGACCCGGCCTCCGCCCTGCTGGAGGTGCTGGACGTGGAGCAGAACAGCACCTTCCGGGACAACTTTCTGGAGGTGCCCTTCGACCTGTCCGACGTGCTGTTCATCACCACCGCCAACACCACCGACACCATCCCCCGGCCCCTGCTGGACCGGATGGAGGTCATCGAGCTGCCCAGCTACACCGACGAGGAGAAGCTGCAGATCGCCAAGCGCTACCTGCTGCCCAAGGAGATGAAGCGCCACGGTCTGGAGAAGAGCCAGCTGAAGGTGTCCGACGGGGCCATCCGGGCCATGATCGTCTCCTACACCCGGGAGTCGGGCGTCCGCGTGCTGGAGCGCCGGATCGCCGGCATCTGCCGGAAGGCGGCCATGCGCTTGGTGTCCGACGGGGACGTGAAGCAGGTGAAGGTCACCGACAAGGATCTGAAGGACTTCCTGGGGGCCCCCCGGTACTACCCGGAGCGCCAGGTGCTGGAGGAGCGCGTGGGCGTGGTCAACGGCCTGGCCTGGACCTCGGTGGGCGGCGAGCTGCTGGAGGTGGAGGTCAACGTGGTCCCCGGCTCCGGCAAGGTGGAGCTCACCGGCAACCTGGGGGACGTGATGAAGGAGTCCGCCCACGCGGCCCTCAGCTTCATCCGCAGCCAGGCGGACCGGCTGGGCATCCCCGCCGACTTCTATAAAGAGAAGGACATCCACGTCCACTTCCCCGAGGGGGCCGTGCCCAAGGACGGGCCCTCCGCCGGCATCGCCATCACCACCGCCATGGTGTCCGCCCTCACCGGGGCCCCTGTGAAGCGGGGCGTCGCCATGACCGGCGAGGTGACCCTGCGGGGCCGGGTGCTGCCCATCGGCGGCCTGCGGGAGAAGACCATGGCCGCCCTGCGCAACGGCATCCAGACGGTCATTATCCCCGCCGACAACGCCAAGGACTTGGACGAGATCGACCAGACGGTGCGCAATGCCCTCCACTTTGTGCTGGTGGACCAGGCGGACCAGGTGCTCTCCGAGGCCATCCGCACCCCCGGCGGGGAGGCGGAGGTGAGCCGCGCCCTAGAGGACAACCTGCCCGGCGGCAAGAGCCGGGGGGCTGCCCGCCTGCGCCAGTGAGGAGGGAGCCATGCCTATCAATTTACAGAAGGCGGAGTTCATCCTCTCCGCCGCCTCCCCCAAGGACTTTATCCGGGATGAGCTGCCCCAGGTGGCCTTTGCCGGCCGCTCCAACGTGGGCAAGTCCTCCGTTATCAACCGGCTGCTGAACCGGAAGAATCTGGCCCGGGTGGGGGCCGCCCCCGGCAAGACCACCCACATCAACTACTTCAACATCGACAGGGCCTTCTATCTGGTGGACTTGCCCGGCTACGGCTACGCCAAGGTGTCCAAGGGCGAGCGGGACCGGTGGGGCAAGCTCATGGAGAGCTACTTCGCCGACCGGTCCCAGATGACCCTGGGGGTCATGATCGTGGACGCCCGCCACAAGCCCACGGCGGACGACTGCACCATGGCAAAGTGGTACCGGGACGCGGGCTGCCCCGTGGTGGTGGTGGCCAACAAGCTGGACAAGCTGAAAAAGAGCGAGGTGGAAGGAAACCTCCAGCGCATCCGGGAGACCCTGGAGCTGGGGGAGGACACCCCCTTGATCCCCTTCTCGGCCGAAAAGGGGACGGGCAAGGAGGAGCTGCTTCGCATCATCCTGGCCAGCGTCAAGGAAGTTTAACAAGACATTGCAGCGCCCCGGTTCCCTGTGCGGTACCGGGGCATTTTTATGGAGAGGAGGGGGGAGCATGGTGATTCTGCTGGCCGGAGCCACCCACACCGGAAAGACCCGGATGGCCCAGAAGCTGCTGGAGCGGTACCAGCTCATCGACCGGGCCTATCCTGAGGAGCTGGAGCTGTGAGGGAGGCGGCCGCCCCGGAAAATTTTCCCGGTCCGGTTGCGTTTTTTGGAAAAGCCGGTATAATAAAACCGAAACGACGCTCAGGTCTGGGCGCAGAACAGAGAAAAGTGAGGACAAAACTATGGATTATGCCAAGGAATCCCTCCGCCTCCACGGGGAGTGGAAGGGAAAAATCGAAGTGATCGCCACCGTGCCCGCCAACGACAAGGAGTCCCTGTCCCTGGCCTACACCCCCGGCGTGGCCCAGCCCTGTCTGGAGATCCAGAAGCACCCGGAGAAGAGCTATGAGCTCACCCGCCGCCACAACCTGGTGGCCGTCATCACCGACGGCACCGCGGTGCTGGGCCTGGGCGACATCGGCCCCGAGGCCGGCATGCCCGTGATGGAGGGCAAGTGCGTCCTCTTCAAGCGCTTTGCCGATGTGGACGCCTTCCCCCTGTGCGTCAAGACCAAGGACGTGGACGAGTTTGTCCAGACCGTCTACAACATCTCCGGCTCCTTTGGCGGCATCAACCTGGAGGACATCGCCGCCCCCCGGTGCTTTGAGATCGAGCGCAAGCTGAAGGAGAAGTGCGACATCCCCGTCTTCCACGACGACCAGCACGGCACCGCCATCATCGCCCTGGCCGGCCTCACCAACGCCCTGAAGGTGGTGGGCAAGAAGAAGGAGGACGTGAAGGTGGTGTTCTCCGGGGCCGGTTCCGCCGCCATCTCCATCACCAAGCTGCTGCTCCAGGCCGGGTTCCAGGACATCACCCTGTGCGACAAGTTCGGCGCTCTGTACGAGGGCAACCCCGAGATGAACTGGGCCCAGCAGGAGATCGCCAAGGTCACCAACCGGGAGAAGAAGCAGGGCAAGCTGGCCGACCTGATGGCAGGGGCCGACGTGTTCATCGGCGTGTCCGCCCCCAACCTGGTCACCCCCGACATGGTGCGGACCATGAACAAGGACGCCATCGTCTTCGCCTGCGCCAACCCCACCCCGGAGATCTTCCCCGACGACGCCAAGGCGGGGGGAGCCCGTGTGGTGGCCACCGGCCGCAGCGACTACCCCAACCAGATCAACAACGTGCTGGCCTTCCCGGGCATCTTCCGGGGCGCCCTGGACGTGCGGGCCAGCGACATCAACGAGGAGATGAAGATGGCCGCCGCCCAGGCCCTGGCCGCCGTCATCCCCGACGAGGAGCTCTCCGAGGACAACATCATCCCCAAGCCCTTCGACCCCCGCGTGGTCCCCGCCGTGGCCCAGGCCGTGGCCGAGGCCGCCCGCCGTACCGGCGTTTCCAGAATCTGACCTACTTTTCTTGGAAGAAAAGTAGGCAAAAGAACTTTCTGCAAAACTTCGTTTTGCCTCTGTGAGGACTGTCAGGTTTCGGAGGGAAAGATAGTGTGAAAGGAAACCGTCAGGGTTTCCTGGAGGTGAATTGGCCGAAGACCAAGAGAAGCCGGCCTGGGCCGTTCACGTGCAGTCATTCCGCGTTTCACAGCGAAGAAGAGAATGCGGTGCAAAAGAACGTTATGTCCCTGGTTTCCTGAAAGAAAAGAAGCAAAAAACTTTGTGAGACTTTCCCAGGAGGTATTTTATGAGGGCACTCGATTATCTGTTTTTGCTGGGCGTGCTGTTTCTTCCGTCGTTAATTTATGATTTGCTTTTTGGACATGAAGCGTTTCGAAATCTGCTGCGGGATAAAATTCGCTTGATTGAGCTTTGTGTGATTTCTTTCGTTTTAGTTGGAATAGTGCGGCTTGTTTTAGCCGGCTATCTTATGATCAGCCAGCTGCCTCTGGCCGCGAAATTTTAATCGTTGGAACCAACCGGGCGGGGGAGGAGTGCATCCCTCCTCCGCCTGTTGGCATATCACGAAGAAAGGCGGGAAGCGCGGTGAAGCGTGGACTTGAGGAGGCCTCCTAAAATCCAAACAATTTTAGGAGGTAAATGAGATGAACTTTACACCAGTGGACTGGAATACCTGGGAGCGTGCGGAGGTGTTCCGCCACTTTATCCGGGATCTGCGCTGTGTCATGAGCCTGACGGTGGAGGTCGACATAACCGATTTTCTGCGGGCCGTCAAGGGGAGAGGTCTGGCCTTCTACCCGGCCATGATCTGGGTGGCCAGCACGGCGGTCAACCGCCGGGCGGAGCTGCGCATGGGCTGGGATTCAGCGGGAAATCCCGGCATTTGGGATGTGGTCTCCCCGTACTACGCCCAATTTCACCGGGAGGACAGCCGGTTTGCGAAACTGGTCACCGAGTACGACCCGGACTTCTCTGTCTTTTACGAACGCTTTCAGGAGGATCAGGCCCGTTTTGCAAGCTGCCGCGGTTTTGACCAGCGGGAGCTTCCACCCAACACCTTTGACCTGTCCTGCCTGCCCTGGGTCCACTACAAATCCTTTGACATGCACATCTTTGATGAGGGAACGTATCTGGCTCCGGTGATCACCTGGGGCAGATATGAGGACGACGGGCGGAGAAGGATTACCCTGCCGCTGTCTCTGAATATCCACCACGCGGCGGCGGACGGCTTCCACCTGTGCCGCTTCTTTGCCGATGTGGAGGAAGAGCTGGCAAAATTTTAGCCTGGCTCTCCCACTGCAACAAGGAGGTTGAAGAGGGATGTGGACGTAAATCGCCGTTTTTATCAGTTGATCCGAATTTTCGCTGCGGCATGGGTGCTGTCTGTGGCGGTGTTTTGGCTTTTTTGCAGAGACCCGCAGATGGCGATGCTCCATGTCATAGTGGTGCAGTACCTGTTCCTGCCGGTGCTCACCCTCCTCCTGTCGTTTTTCCTGGGCAGAGAGGGACTGTCCATCCCACAGGCCGGGTGTGTGCTGCTGGGCTTCTCCGCCGCATATCTGCTGTGCCGTCTGCTCACCCTGTCCCTGCTGGAATATCTCCTCTCTGGCGGCGCCGCGCTGCCGGGCCGGTACGATATCCTTGCGATTCTGTTCCTTTCTGCCGTTGGGCTTCTGATCGGCGCGGCGTCAAAAAAGAAACATTTGACTTGACGCTTCCCTGAGTGCTGCACCATAGCTCCCCGACAATCGGGCTTGTGGTATGCCTGGAGAAAACGCCCCGGAAGCGTTGGCTCGGAACCCCAGGCGCAGGTGCGGAACTTGTACCATCCGCAATTTTTGCAAACCCAGGGCCCAGTGGCCCGGCGGGAATTTAGATCGTCACTCAGATTTTGCGCGCCGGAAATTTTGCTGAATGATTCAGTAATGCGTCCCTCGTAATGGGGGTCCGGGGGTAAGCGGTCCTATGGGCACGAAGTGCCCGTCGGCCGCGT
>ERZ1643251.2402-NODE-2402-length-19141-cov-9.206696_pt1 | contig 19141 bp, 36 predicted proteins | sample MGYA00579261_ERZ1643251 | MGnify/ENA primary metagenome ERZ1643251 (study PRJEB29033, sample SAMEA4952267) | chicken gut metagenome | biome: Broiler Chicken; feature: Gastrointestinal Tract; material: Caecum | place: Ireland | collected 2018 | study: Broiler...
AGCATTGCAAGGCTATCTTTTCCAAAACTGATACTTGCTATATATTTCATTCTTTTTCTCCTATTATTTCTTTATATTTTTCCATAATTTCAATGCAAATTCTCTGATGATAACCAGCGTCTCTAATCAGCTCTTTACTTTCATTGTCCAACCACTTTATAAATTCTGTTTGTTGAATTTCTAATTCTATTGTTTTTGCCTTGCTGTCACACCATAGCTGGCTTAATTTATAATTTTCTTCAAGCTCGTCTTGATACCACTTTTTGTAATCCTCAAGTTGTTTCTTTAATTCTTGATTTTCTTCTAATGCTTGTATGTAATTCTCTTCAAATTCATTTAACTTCCTGTTGAGTGAATATATTTCTTCGATATTCATTTATTCCACCCCAATTCTTCAACTTGCTTGTTTATTGCTTGTAATTCTTTAAACGAAATATATCCACCTTGATTTTCTACACTATAATTGACATAAAAACCTCTGTTTGTATTTGGCAAGTCATTTATAATAATTTGTTTACAAGCTCCAAAAGAGTGCTCTTGTTTATAGACTACCTGATTTTTTGATATATATTGTATTTCATATCCTAATTTTTCAAACATTTCTTTTGCAGTCATTTATTCCACCTCGTCTTCTAATTTTGAAAAAATGCTCATCTGCCCATTTGCCAGTATTCCGTTTAATCTATTATTAGCAATTTTCCAGTATTCTTCATTTATTTCCACACCAATGAAATGTCGATTTGTTTCTTTTGCCGCAACACATGTCGTTCCACTTCCACAGAAACAATCTAATACAATATCTCCAGCATTTGAACTGTTAATGATAAAATTTTCAATTATATGTTGTGGCTTAATGGTAGGATGATGATATTTCTTTTTGTCTTCAATATTTATTGGTAATTCATAGTGCGTTTTAGCTGTTTCATAAGTAGTATTTAATTTTCTGTTTTTTTTGAAATAAAGACAATATTCTGTATCCGGCATATATGTTCCGCCGCAAAGTGGCATAGCGTTTGTTTTGTGCCATGAAATAATATCCATCAAGCATTCATTTTCTAACACAAAATATTTAATGAGTTTTGGTATCATGGTCTTATTACACCATATATATATATTAAATTCCTTTCATATCATTAAAATTCATTCTTACACTTTCTGCATAATTCTTCTTTTAATTATTCAATATTTTCGATATTTCTTTAATCAATTCACGGCAAGCATTATCTTTATGAATTGTCTTTAAATAAACTTGATAATAATAAGATGATTTTTCTGTGTTTCTAAGGAGTTTTTCATAATATTGTACATCTACCTTTAAAGAGGCTTCTTTCTCTTCTAAAAACTTATTTAAACGTTCTATTCTTTGCTCTTGTAAGTATCCATAATCATACATCATGCGAGAATGTGCAAGTAATTCTCTTGGATTATTTGAAGTAATATACCATTTTCCAATTTTTGTAGTCATTTATATTCGCTCCTATCTGCAAATGTTACATATAATTGCAACAACAATAACAATTAATTGTAAAATTCCAGTAATATCGAATAACAAATCATAGTTTTTATTATCTTTGAAGAAAAGCACAAGAGACACTATAAAACTACAAAGCCATAAACCGAATACTATGAAAAAAACAATTTCTAATGATCCCATTTTAATCTTTATACTCCTTTTCTTTTGATAAACTAATATGTAACGTGCCATAATCGTCTACTCTAAAGTTAGTAACATAACTATCTAAAATTTCTTTAGAAAATATTTTTTTTACTGTTTTCATTTTCATATCTTTATAATCGGACTCATGGATTCCAAACTCGAACCAAGCATCACTATAATAAAGTGTTTCGTGCTCATCATACACATCACACAAATAAATCCGAATAATCTGTGTATCATCTATATTTCCAGCATTATCTTTAAATGCAATAAAATTATAATTATCTATAAATTGTTCGAATGGAATAAATTTCATTTTTCTCATTTTCTCACTTTCTTTCAACACCCATTTGGGCTTTCAAATCAAAATTTCAATGTCTTTTTTTGCCAATATAAAATTCCCGTTTTTCTTAGTATTTATAAGGCTTTACACCACATTTTTTCGATTTTACTCCTGTCTATCTTAATTGGCTCGTTCTTGAAATTTTATTTTTCTATATTTGCATACTATCATGATAATAACTATCAATTCACTATCACGCATGTAGCTTGGTTGCCCCATTTTGTTTATTGTGTAGGATTGTGGGGGTAAGTGAGTGCCCCTAGGGTTCTCCTAAAATAGGGCTGGGGTACTATAAAACATATAAACGGTCGTTAATATGTTTGAAAAACCCCAATAAATAAGGGAAAAATAGCAAAAAAAACAAAATTCCAATTACTCGCATATAATGGGCATGATTGCATGAGCTCCGTGCTCCGGCTCCCTAATATATACCCCATTTTAAAAATACAGATACACGGATAGTTCTGTTACTCAAACAAGAAATAAACAAACGGTAAATGAATACTACCCAAACAAGAAACAAATAATATAAAAACAATAAACAAACAATAAACAAACAATAAATAAATAAATAATAATACTATAATATACACTACATGCAACAATACTACCCTACCCATATATACCCCATATAACCAGCGCCACGGGTATATAAAACCAAAGTGGCGCGTATGGAATAGATAACATATATATAATAAATAAAAATAAATATAATAAAGCCGTCGCACTATCACATGGAATACTATGTTAGCAATCATACCTCATTATATATAAGAAAAGCCCTGTATAAGAAGTGAAATATAAAGCTAATATGAGAATATAAGAACATAAATAACATGGGAAATAAAAGCAAAAAAACACCCTAGAAATGGGTATATATTTATATGGAAAAATACTATAAAAATACAATCATTTATATGTTTTAAAATATCGATATTTATTGAAAAAAAGCTGTTTTTTTAACATATAATTGTTGACAAACACTAATATATTTGGTATAATGAATATGTAATAAAGAAAGAAAACTTTATTACAAAATGGAATTAAAAAAAAGCGAGATATTGTCAACGTGTAGTATCCTTAAAAATCACGGGGTTTGTAATTAGAAAGGATGATTACATGATTAATATCAAGCTAGAAAACATCTTTTGTATATTGTATGTTAGTGCAACTTTTACTAAGTATGCAGTAACTACAAACACAAATCTTATTATGTTAGTGATAAATACAACTTGTGATATTCTTCTTGGTATCTTCTTCTATCGATTTATTAAAATCTATAGACAGATACTAAAAGAAGAAAAACAAAATAAAAAGAAAAGAAATTTCCCGAACTCTCGAAAGTAAAAAGGAAAATCTTTTCCAACACTACACAAAAACGATAAATCGCTTTTGCAATTCCATTATATCAAAAAAAATTAAAAAGTCAACGGCGAATTTGCAACAAGAAAAAAAGAAAAGGATAATGGAATATGAAAAAGATTTACACTTTTACAATTGAAACTTTAGAGGGAGACACAAAAACTTTTACATTTGAAAGTTTAAAAGAAGCAAAAAAAGAATATGACTTATACTTTGGTTATGGATATTCTGAAAACTTTCACGTATTAACTATAAGCCCAATTAAAGTGAGGATGGTGTAGATATGATAACAAGTAAAGAAATTAAGAATTATTTAAAAGAAAACGGAATTAATACTAAAAAGGTATCAGTAAGAGAATTACCTTGTGGTTACAGTCAATCTTTCCAGATCACTATCAAGGATAGCAACATTGATATTGAAGAAGTAAGCAAACTTTCCCAACACTTTAAAAGCTATGAAACAGACGAAAGAACAGGAGAAATTCTACAAGGCGGAAACACTTATATTTTCGTAGAATACGATTACAATACTATCAAAGAAATCAATCAAAAATATAATGATGTTGTAATTGATATCATAAAAGAAAATTTAAAACAACATTGTCAACATGATATCGATACTTGGAATAATGGCGATGGAGCCGTAAAAATAAGTAAAAACATTATGATATATAAAAATAATGGTTGTTACGAAATAAAAAACTTAGAAGATTATAGAACTTTAAGAAGTGGCAAAACATACCTTGCGGAAACACTATTAAAACTTGGAAAACTTAATGAAGTATTGAAAGGAGAAAATGAATAATGAAAAAAAATACGATAACATTAAATAAAAACGATTTAACAACATTTTTAGAATACTTACTTGGACATGTCGAAGATTGTTACTATAAAGAGTGTGAAAAAGCAATTAATAATTTTGTAAATAAGAATACGCTACTTGAGATTGGAAACGCTTGCTATATAAGAGATAGCTACGACACTTTATACACAATTATTGATATGAATAAAACAAAAGATAAAATTTTAGTGGAAGATCCAAAAACAAAAGATGTTGTTCTTGTGTTTTCTGGAGAAATCACGGAAATCATAGAAAATTAGAAAGGAGTTTTGAAAATGAATTGGGCTAAACTAAAAGAAACAAACACTTTAGAAGACTTTTACAATATTTTATGCAGAAACCAACCACACAGAAATAGCAAATTATACAAAGAATGGGACTATTTAGAAAGCATTACTTATGAAGAATTGCTTGAAAATAATGAAAATCCAAAAAAATGTGATAAAATTATAAATGAAATTATTGCTTTTTTGAAAACCCAAAAAGAAATGGAGCTGAAAAAGTATGCAAAATGAAATTCTAGAAATCATTAATATTTTAAAAGAAAATAAAACATACGAAGATATAGAAGAATATATAAAAAGCAATGATAACGATTTTTACAATTGTTATCATTGCAATATATATGCTTATATGAGAGTATCAACAGAAAAGCAAGACTTCACAAGGCAAGTAATAGAATTGTACGAATTTTTAAAAAAGAAAAACATATCTATTTTAACAAGCAATATCTTTTGCGATAAGTTTACAGGAAAAAGAATAAACCGCGAGCAATACCAGGCAATGAAAAAACAACTAAAAGAAAACGATTATCTAATTACTTCTAACCTCTCCCGTTTAGGCAGAAACTGGGACGATATCAAAAAAGAATGGTATGAAATGGAATGCAACAAAATCAATCGTATTATTATAGACAATGAAAACTTATCCGTAGAACTTCCCACAGAAGAAAAAAAAGTTATTGATCTAAACCGTAAAATGATACAGGATATTACCTTTTCCGCTTGTCTATATTCCGCTTGTCAAAAAATCGAAGAAGTAAGCCAAAGCACAAAAGATGGACTAAAAAAAGCTGTTGCAAACGGCAAAAAGCTTGGCAAGCCTTGTGGGGTTTATTCTAACCGTGATAACTTCCTGGCGACTATCAGGCTTCAAATAAACGAAAACATGATACAAAAATACGCTTGTGAAATTACAAAACTTCCCCTACCAACTTATCAATTATGGTTAAAAAAAGAACGGGAAAGAACCGGCATTCAGGATTTAAAAGAGCTTTTAGAGCATTTAGAAAAGGAGAATAATAAATGAAAAAGAAACATTGGATATTTGCTATTATTGGTAGTATATTTGCCATTTTCGGCGAATTAGTTAGAATGTCAAAGAAATACTAATGGCAAAGCAAAACAAGGCTCAGAAGGCCTTTTTTTCGTGTCTACAAGCATATTATATTCTTTTATAATTTCCCCCATCATATTTTTTGACATCAACTACTAAAACGTCAGGTGTACCACCTGTTGGCGCTTTTACTTCTACAATATCCCCTTTTTGTAAATCTTTATTAGTTTTATAATAATACGTTTTTTCGCTTTTATCATTGGTTTTATAATCAAATTTAATTCCCACTAATTTAGTTTTTTTCTTCATATTCTGCCTCGATTGCGTTTTTTTTGATTTCTGACATCTTTTGCTTGATTGTTTCTATATCCATTTCTTTTTCATGCTTGATTACGACCGGTGTTGTTGCTTCTACAAGCCCATGTTGAGCTTTGGCGGAAAAAATGGACGTAATCTTTTCCAATTGCCCTACTTGAGCAGATGTTAGAATATTGCCTAAAATATAATCATCTATAATTTGCATTATTTCAGCCTTTTCTGGGTCTTCTTTGTAATTGTTGTAAGTCGTTGAACTTATTCCCAAAAGCTGGCAAAACGTCAATTTGTTTGGTGGGAATGAAACTTTTTCATTAATCTTAGCAATCATTTCTTTATAAAATTGAAAAGCAATCGCCAATTCTTCGGCAGTGTATGTCTTCTTAGAAACAATATCAACAGGAGATACGCATCTACTTGTGATCAGATTGAAGATTTGAGCTGATGTTAAGCCAGAAGTGTCCGGCAAAACTTTTTCCAACTCTCTAGAAACTTCTTCAGCCTTTGCACGAACATTTAATAGCAAAGAGCTTTTCGTGGACTCTTGAATTTCTTTTACTAATTCTTGATGCTGTAAAACTTGTTCATCTTTTGCTTTATTTACCATTTCTCTGGCCCCCTATCACATAAGTAAAACTTTCCATCGTATTTTTCTTCTATATCCCGCGTTTCTAAATCACTATACTCTTTAAGATCATCTTCTAATCTGGAGTAATATGCTTCCTTATTTTCATTAAATTTCACATAATACAAGTAAAGGGCATAATCATCCCAAACAGTAAATTTATGACTAAGAAAAAAATATTTTATTTCATCGGCATATTTCTTATTTACAAAATCAATAAATGTTTTAGGAACTTCTTCCCGTTGTTCATGAAATATTAAGCTTTCTATTTCTTGAAGATATTTTTTATCTTCTTCACTAAGTTTTCTCATTATAATACAAAATTTCGACCTCTACTCCTGCTGTTCTTCCATATTTCTTTGATACATGGACCTCACTAACTTGTGAGTCGTCCTGGTACGCAATACCGTTTAAAGAGTCTAAAATACTTTTTCCTATATTGTCAACGTCCGGTTTTTTCAAAAAATTTTTTCCGTCATTCAAAAATTTCCTGCTTTCAGGCCAACTTTTTGGCATTTCAAAATAAGCATTAATATAAGCAGAAACTTTTCCTTGATATTCTTTTGTAACAAATGGACACCCAAAAAAATCAGGATTATCTAAAAAAGCTAACTTGACTTTTTCTTCATATTCTTTGGTCTTTTTTGGGGTGTAACTCCAAACTTTCCCGTTCTTTCTTACTGTACGCGGTCTTTCTTTCCCCTGTGGCTTTCCTTCACAAAAAAAACTTATCTTATACATTCTATTTCCTTTATAAAATTCTAATTAAAAAGTACCGCATCATTTACGGTACCAATATTGAGAAAAAGACAGTTGGTAGTGCTTTTAAGCACCATAAGAGCTACTAATTGGTACCTAACAAATAATAACTCTTATCTTGCCTAAAAACATATGTTCTTTGATAATTAGATAATGATGATTCTCTCATTCATTCACAATATCAATTTATTTTTTATTTCAGCCACTAGCCAGTAGTTGCCCTCATGAGATAGCGACTCTCACTCTTCAACTACCTACAAGCACTACAGGAGACTTGCACTCCCAAATTTCACACGCTTAGGTTTTGCAATTGTTAAATGCGAAATGCCATATTTCGATACACATTTTCCAAAATCCATGTTCAATCTTTACTCAGATTGTTGAGTTGCAGGTTTGTGCTACTTTAACCAGTTTCTAATCTTATAGTTTATCACTAAACATCAACTGCAATATGACTTAATTGGCTTTCTTTTCCTTTCTCTAAGTGCCACCTTAGTAAAAAGAAAAGTGAATCTCTTTGTTTTCTACCAAAGAAGTTTGTGGTTGCCACGATTAGGACTGTGCCTTATAAACCAATACCATGAACCACTAATATCTTTTTCCTTACTTTGCAAGTCTCAATAATAATATTGCTATTATTATCCACTCAATCCCTTAAAAGACCGCTCTATCAAGTAATAAGCACAAGATATTATCCGTACAAGCTTGCTTCTTGTTTTTCATACGGTTCATTATCCAATTATCAAAGAACAATAATTTATAAGGAGCACTATTTCTCTAAGCAATAACCTTGATTGCCCATTACGGCAATTTACTTAGAATTAGTACTGATAGTTCAGCCCATGTTTGTCATGACCAACGTGAAACCCCGTTCGCTCACGTGAACAATGTATCTTTTTAGATACTGCACTAATGATACAACTGTACATTTTAGGTTTCGTTAGCCACCCACACGTTAATTGATACTCTAATATTAATACCCGAGCTATAACATTATTTCTTTAATTAACAGCATTACAGTTAGGGCGATTTCTTATATCATCAGTACACTACCCAAAAGGTAGCTATAAATCTTAGTATAAGGCTTTCCTGCCCAGTCACAAATAATTCAAAGGTCATGAATACGTTGCTCTATCCAGTTGAGCTATTCGCCCCATTCTAGGGCAAAGTTGGACTTGAACCAACAACCTACGGCTTACAAGGCTCTCAATAAAATTGCTGTTCGACCTTTTCTAATTATTGTTTTTTAACAAAGCACATAATGTAACCAGTAAAAATTATTAACCAAACCAATAATATATGCTCCATCTTTTTTTGTTTTTGCTGTACGTGCTTTTCATACAATCGCCCATATAATAATATACAAAATACAAAGCGGGAGTAAATTATTAACTATTTATTTGCTGTTTGGCGATTTCAAATTTATTTTTTAGCCGTTTTTTTCTTTTTGTTTGTTTTTCCTTTAGATGTTACTTCTTTAATTTTTGAAAAATGCTCTTGATAATGGCGTTTTTTTGTTCCATTACCATCTTTTCTATGACAAGGCATTTTTATTTAATCCTTTCCTTATATTCCTCAAGAAGTTGTTCCAAAAACATATTCCCATCAAATCCCGCTTCTAAATATTTTAGCAACATAGGAGAATATCCACTTAAATAAATATTTCCCATTTCATCTGTTTCTGGAACAGTTTTATTTCTTGAATTAAAGTTCCACCATACAATTTTAGTTGTATATCCTTTTTCTTTCCATAACTTTTGTAGTTCTTTCTTTGATTGATTAGAGCCATAATCAAATTCCATATCAGATAGAACAACTAAATACTCTGGAAGCTCTTCTAATTTCTCTAATAACTTCATAACTTTTCCAAAATCAGTATTGGCACAATCCCCGGTATACATGGAATTTAATTCTCTTGAATATTTATTGCTGTTTCCAAAATTACTATAATATCCTTCTCTGCCATTTTTCTCTTCAATCTTTATTAAATGAGGATTAGAAGAAAAACCGATTAATTGTCCATTACAATATGTAGAACATTTACTTAAATAATGTGCAATAGACATTGCTTTGCCAATACTATCATTTCCATCAAACATGGAACCAGATGTATCTAAAATAGGGATGCAACTAATCTTTATTTTTTCCAATTTATCAAAGTATAAATCAGCATCAATTTTTTCTCTATTTCTATAGATATCATACACGTTAGCGGTAGAAATATTTAACTTCTTCTCGCCTTTTTTAACTGAGTCTAAATACTTTTGAAATCTTTGCTTTGTATCTTCGCCGGTTAAAAAACGATTATAATATTTTATCATTGCTAAGCTTGGAACTCTTTCAAAATCAATCTCTGATGTTCTCTTTTCTGTAAGTTGTTTTTCTGTAGTTTCCACTTTTATTAATTTACGATATTCCTTTTCTGTTATCTTGAAATACATGCACAAAGCTTTAGCAAGTTCACGATTGCTAGAAGTTAATCGAGGGAACCATTTTTTTGCTAATTGATTACCGTTCATTGCCTGATGATACATGTAATCAGTATAGCCAAATAACTGTTCCGTATCTTCTGTACCTGTAAGAAGTAAGTCATCATATCTTCCACATTTCACAATGTCTTCTGCACTTACTTTAGACATGCCAAGCAAGCATCTTCCTAGGTCACGTCTTCCTAAACCAAAACGTGGGTCTCTAATAAACATGGAAAATAATTTTTCTCTATCAGATGTTCCAATATGCACTTCGTCTAAATGTTTTTCATAATAAGAAGTCATAAATAAAATATCCAACAAATTATTCCCTGTTGTATTATAGGAAATATCTCCGTTTTCGGTTCTTTTTGTTGCAAATAATTTTTCTAATTGGTTCATAATCTACTCCTTACAGTTTATTTTTCTTATTTGGTTGCACCGGCCAGACTTGAACTGACAACCCCTACATCCCAAATGTAGTGTTCTGCCAAATTGAACTACGGCACAATATGGTTCCGGGGGTTGGACTTGAACCAACATACTTCGGATAATGAGTCCGACGAGTTACCATTACTCTACCCCGGGATATTCGAGGGAAAAATTCCCTCATTGTCTTCTGTATACTATAGAAAGGAGGTGATGGGCATCAAAGATAATATTTTACCTTTGACAATACAAATATACATTGGCATTCACTATCAATTCACTATCATAATTGAATTTTTTTTAAATTTTTATAATATCTCCAAACGGCAGGGATACTACAAGGAATAATGTCGTTCAAATAATTTTCCTCAGCAACTTTCTCTACCGCTTTAGTAGGAGATAATCCAGCACACAAATAGTTGTATAATCTAATTTCGATAGAAGAAGTTAAAGAGTTAGCGATTTCTTTATATTTCTTTAAATACTGATTGATTTCAACTCTTTTTTCTTCGTAATAAGTATTATTTGTTCTTTGATATTCTAATTGATAATACTCAGAAAGCCTTTCTAAATCTTCAATGCTCCATACAACATCTTTAATAATTTTTTGATTATTCGTCAAACGGAAGTTCCAAAGCTTCAATATCTATGTTTTCTGAGCCAAGAATATCATCCAATGAAACTTCCTTTTCATCGCTCTCTTGATTTTCTACATAATCAAACTCATTAATAAATACAGAATTAACCGTTCTTCCATCTTTTGAAATATAGAAATCTTGCCATGCATCATTTACTTTGATGAGTGTTTTGTTTGGAATATCAATGTCTTTTCTGAATTTACAACTCATATATCCATTGATATATTCCCCATCTCTATCCTTTTTACTTAATCCATAACTATAGAAAACTCTATCGTAATATTCGCTCCTAAAAATCATAACAGGTCTATCGAATACCACTTTTGCCATTTTTCTTTCCTTTCTTGCTTGGAATGAAAACTTTAATTTCCATACCAAACGTTGTTTCTACATTGTTCTTTAATTTAATATTTCCTGTCTCTTTAAGAAGATTGTAATCGTCAACAAACAAACTCACATATTTTGGAAATGGTCTAGAAATACCAGTTTTTACAATCTCTAAGCTATTTTGCGGATGATTTTCTAGCATTTCTTCTAACTTTTCTTCTGCTTGCTCAAGATGATGGAATTTTTTTATTACCTTTTCTTTGTCTTTTAAGATCAAATAGTTTGGTAAGCAATAATCCTCTAAAAAACTAACTATTCTCATTTTCAAGTCATTAACGTCATTTCGTAAATTGATAATTTGATACTCTTGATCCGGATTATCTCTTTGCAATTCTTTTACTTTGTTTTTAGCCATCCCTATTGTTTTAAAAGAGTCATTTAAATAATGGTCATTTTCTTTAATAATAAAATCTTTATGCCTAATAAAAATTGTTCCTACATTCATTATTTGAGACCCTTTTTCTTTCTAGGAATATCCTGATTATGGATATTGCCAATTAGTTCTCTAACAATCTTATTAGACATGGTTTTTGATAAACCACTATGTTTTTGAAAATAAGCATATAAGAATGCAAGCTCTTTGTTGTCTTTTTCGCCTTGCCCTTTTTTGACAAGCGTTTTTGTTCCGTCATCCCAAAAAACAATCATAGTATCTTTATTGGTTACAATTCTGTCAACTTCTCCAAAAACATTCTTATGAATTAAATCTTGATATTCAATGATAGAATATCCTCTACTTAAATAACTACATGAACCAGCATAGCCAAGACAACTGTCATAAGCTTCTATACAAAAATCGCTATACCTATCAAAGTAATCTCTCTCGCTTGCTTTATCGCCATTTCTCCATCTGATTTCATGTTTATCACATTCTTCAAGAAATTCTTGCATTTCTTCTCTTGTTTTAAAATGTACTGCAACCTTTTTTTTATTTAATCTTTTAAAATCAATCATATTATTTCTCACTTTCTTTTATATATTTTTCTTTATAATAAGGACAGAATTTGCATACTGAACAATAATGCATGCATTTATTATCCTCTCCCTCTCTAATAACAATTTCATAAATTCCTGGATATTTGTTTTCCAGATTTTTTAAATGTTGTTCTGCTTCTTCTAAGGTGTCATGTATCTTAGTCGCCTTTTTATTTTTTATTTTTTTTACAACATATTTTGTGCCATTATTAAATCTTTCTTCTTCGCTGCACAAAGGAAGATTATCATCACTTAATTTTTCTATTTCGGATATACGCTGAAATCTATTCAATATCCACTGTTCAATTTCCTCCGAGCTTCCTAAATCAAATCCAATAACAACAACAGGTAATTTAGGATAATCTGGCTTAGTTAAAGAATCTCTCCTATTCCAATCTTTTAAAATTGCAATAATGCGTCCTTTATTTATCCAATTACCGTGTTTTTTATAATGTAAATATGCTCCCATTTGAAGTTGCTTTTTCCAATGCTCATTGTTACTTTCATAAATCACAGACCATACAGAAGTCGTCTTATAATCATCAATAAAGTCATATACATGGTCTATAATCCCACTTAGGGTATATCCGTTTTCAAATGTGTAATCTAAATGTTCTTCGACAAACTCATTTTCTTTTAATTCAATCCCAGTTTCTAAAACGTAATGAGTGACTGTTCCAAAAAGCATCCAGATACATTCAGATACATCTTGTTCAATTTCATCGTTATGTCTTCTTTTTAACATTAATACTCTATCAGGATCCAGCAAACTTGTAATGGAATATCTTTTCTCACGATATACATATTCCTTTTCCACCGCTCTTTGGAGCATATCAGGTAATCCTAAGCTATTTGTAATTTTCACAATACCTCTGCAAAACTATATTTCTTCACAATTTCTTTACTTTGATACTTTTCAAATTGCTTTATTGCATCTGCTACAAAGTAGCCGGTAACAATGATGCCTAAAAGAAGAAAACATAACAATACAACTAATGCTTTAAAATAAAATTCGTTATCATCCATTATTGTGGCATCCTTTCACTTAATTTTTTGATCAAATTGTATGCTTGGTTATAAGTTAATTCCTTTGAAGAATGAACTTTATATTGAGCATAAATTTTTTGCTTAGCCTCTTCTGATATTTTTAATTTTGTAAATAATGTATGCAACTTTGTTGTTTGCTCTGGTGTTATTTTAGGAAGAAGTGCAGGTTCTTTCTCTTTGCTTGCATATTTACTATCATTTTTGTTCCAGTAAATATCTGCACCAAAACCCAGTTGTTTACACGCCACACTAAGAGCATCAGTATATGCCATTTTTACAACTTCATCACTTGTATATAAGCCGTCTTTTTCTTTAGCAACAAATGTACTTCCGCCTGTTCCATAAATAGGTTTAGACCATTCCTTTTCAACTTTTACATATAAATTAATATCTACAAAGCAACATACAACTCCATTAGCTCCATTTGCAAATTCTCTTTTTATTTCTTCGGTGTACCAACCAATTCCACAAGGGCCAAATGTTTCGGTTAATGTTTGGATTCGCCATTGCGGGTTAATATCCGTCATTCCTTTTAAACGGCCAGCTGTAATCTGTTTTTGAGCGTTTTTAGGAACTTCGCGAACTTGGTTATAAATTTTTAGATTATCCATTAGTCCTCTTTTTTTATTCTTAAACTACCACTTGTTAACCCAAGTTTATTTTCGATTTCCTCAATGGTCATTTCTGTTAAATCGTCAGAACTACGTACCCAAATTGTTTCTAATTTTGCTGGACGTTCCACTTTAACAATTTGACAATCTCCATCATCGGTTCCTAAAGTCTCGTTAAGATAATCTATTTCAAGAGTTGATCCTACTAATTTTTCTCCATCGAACACAGAAATATCTCCATCACTATCTGTCACAATATCTCCACGTTGCAAATCGGATTTAGCAAACTGTGTTAATCCTTCAAACATTTCATCAGTCCAAGCCCAGTTATTATTATCTTCTTGAATGCAATATTTTTCTCTTTCGATATAATCTATTGTGACTGGTTTTCCTTTAAATTTTTCCATTCCTTCCGCAAAAACATCATCGCCATAGCTCAAATTAATTTTTAAATCTTTTCTAACTCTAACTTTATCTCCTGCTTTATATTTCATTTTTTCTTTCCTTTCTTCTTTTCTTCTAATACGTTTTTTACTTCTTCATTAATTTCCCTAATAAAAGGCTTTATTCTTCCTCTGGTCCATTTCTTTGTTGCTAAATTATGTTTCTTAAAAATCTCTTTATATTTAGCTTTTCCGATGATGGATATAGCCATAATTTCAAATGCTTGAAACCTACTCATCGTGCAATTCTTTTCCTTTCTCTAATTTTTTGATATTTTTTCTTAATTCTTTATTTTTTTCTTTTAATTTTTCGTTATCACTCTTTAAGCTTAAATTTTCGTAATGGAAATGATCACGTTCACTCGTCAATTCTTTTATTGCAAGTTCTTTAATTGCGTCAGCCTTTTCCATTTTATAAATTTCTTCTTCCAGAAACTTTATTTGCTCTTTTAAAGATTTTCTGCTTTGAAAATATTCTTTAAATTTCCCCATACTTTTTCTCAGCTTTCCACTTGATTATATGAGCAGTTTTATAAATGTCATTGGCTCTATGAGTTAAGTTCTCACACGTTTCGATGCAATCACTTTTTGTATTTGCAATCCAATATCCACCTGTCTTTCCTGATTTACTTCCAACTACTTCTAATTTTTTAGGGTCTTTACGAATATTTTTTATAATATCTCTTAGTTTTTTATCTCCCGATATATTAAAAATCTTTCTTAATTCTCGGTTTGAAACCATATTATCTTTTCCTCTGCAATTTTGGCAAAGATAATCATATATTTTTTGCTCCATTAATTAATCCTTTCTTTAAAAATTTGTTTTGTTTTATCGTAATCGCAATAGACTTTACTTAACATTCCGTCACGATTTTTAACAATTTCTAAAATCATTTTTGCTGTTGGCGATTTTTCGTTTATTCTTTTATCTTCCTTATCACGATACAAAAGAATTACTTTGCTACTACTATTTTCCAACTCCCCGCTATCTTTTAACATGGATATGCTTAATTCGTCTGATGAATAAGAACTTCTATTTAATTGGCAAGCACCGATAATAGTACAATCATAATCAAGGCAAATTTGTCTTAATTGTTTGGCAATTTCAGTCATTTGTTCATATTGCGATTTTCCTGAACCAAGTCTTATTAGTCCAACATGGTCAAGAAATAAAATGGTATGTTTTTTATCATTTTTTAACATTTTAATTACACTTTTAATTTCACTTAAGTAAGTTGCCTTATGTTCTACCACAACTTTGTTTTCCGTGATTTTTTGAACGGCACTGTCAATTAATTGCTTTTGATAATCAGATGTATCATGCTCTATGCAACTAATAGGAACATCAGATTTAATAGATACCATTCGTTTATATATTGTGCTTTTACTCATTTCCATGTTGAAATAAATACATTGGTATCTATCCATCAAATCATTCATGAGATTTAGTAAGACAGCACTTTTCCCTGTTCCAGTAGAACCACCAATCAATAAGAAATCTCCATGTACCAATTTTAAATCTTTACTTAATGTCGGATAATTTTTCAATTCGATTTGTTGCTGTTCTGTGCGAATATTACTAACAAGTTCCTCTTCTGTTATAATATCAGCCCCTGTATAGATTGTGACCTCATTAATTACCGACATCTTTGCAAGATATTCTTCACAGGTTATTTGCTTATCATTTAACTTAGTTGTTAAATTATTAATGACTCGCTTTTTATGATTATTTAAAATGGCGACTTGACATGCAAGAAATTGTTTACGAACATCTGTAATTGGCAAGTATTCTTCTGTTATAACATCAGTGATAATGTCATAGGTAATTGAACGATTATAAGAAACTAACTGTGAAATATCAATAACACCAGTATCCTTATAAGCTTGAATACTTGCTTCAAATATCAAACTATGAATTGGAACACTTAAGTATTTAGGCTTTATTTGTAATAAATCAAACCCTATTTTAGGCCGTAAAATTAGAATACTTAGAAATTCACGTTCAATTATTTTGGAGTCTTGGGTCATTTACTAACCTCAAACTAATTCTGTCGCCTTTTTTAGTAATGCCATACACAACACCATCATAAATTTCCTCACGTACAATTGGGTCTTCCTCTTCCTGTGCCTGTATAGGTTTAGTTCCTTTGATTTCATAAACATCTTTCCAAGAATTAGTAATAGAATTATTTATCATCTGTTTTTTAGTTTCATCATCATACTTATTTAACTTGTTTACTAAGTTGTTAATTGCTCTATCACTATTAACTGCTTTTATTTTTTTTCGTAAGTCTAAGAAATCTAAAAACAAATCATTTAATTCAGTATCCTCAAAATAAGTTTTGTTTTTCCAAGAAGAAGGGTTAGGGTTATTATTTATATTTTTATTATTAATTCTTGTATTATTAATATTTATATTATTCTGTTGGAAGTTTTCTTCTAGGGGGGTATAGAACATTTCTTCTATATTGTCATGAACATTTTTTCTATCCTCTGCGAAGTTTTCTTCCACCCCAGAAAAAAAGTTCATACATATTTTTAATGTTCTTTTCCCTGCGTCCATATCTAACTCACTATAAATATAACCTTTCGAAATCAAAGAGGTAATCCACTTAGAAATTGTTCTAGGAGTAGTATTATACAGTTTTGCAAAGTAGCCATTAGTTGCCCAGCATTTTCCATTCTTTGAACACAATGCTGATATCTCGCCATACAAAAGTTTTGCATTCGCTGTTAATTCTTTATCATACCGTACATCTGCAGGAATTACTGAATAATAATTTGGCTTATCTTCTGCATTTTCCATCAAATCTATTCCTTCTTTCTATTTAGTTTTTTCGTGTTACAATAATTTCTTTTTTATCCCCATCGCAAATAATGTTGCAATTAAAATAAATTAACTCCAACTTACTCATCGAAATATTTGCAGAATAAGGAATGATTTGTACAATTTCATTCATAAGTCACGTCCACATTTATCTTTAAGTCTGTAGATATGCCGTAAATTTCACATAATTTCACAAATTTATCCCATGAAATTCTTGCCTTTCCAAGTTCCCAATTGTCAACCGCTGTTTTAGACGTTTTTAGATACTTTGCTACATCTTGGATAGATAATCCATTATTGCGTCTAACATCGCTCAGAACGGCTCCTAATCGTCTGTAAAAGGCATATTCTACTGTTTTGTGTTCGCCGTTGTTCATTGTTACTCCTTTCTACTCTTATTTTTGGGTATATAAAAACCCGATTTGACAAATCAGGCATATTTAAGTTATAATTTATGTGTCAGGCGAAATTATCGCTACCAAAGCAAGAAATTTATCATTAATTAATAGATTTTTTGAATTGAGGTAATTTAATTTTCGAATTAATCAAGAAGTTACTTTCTAATAAAATAACTATTAGTATTGGCGATATTTCGCTAATCAAAGTTACAATAAGAAAGTAACCTCTCCCTGACATATAACTTTTATTAGCCTGATTTGGCTAGTAGTCTGATGGAGATATTAAGCTAGCCTAGGAAACTCTGCTTGATATCTTTTTTTTATCTTGACTACACTAACAATATATCGTATTTTGGTTAACTTGTCAACACTTTTTGTAAATAAATTATTTACAAAGTTGAACATACATTTTTTTAATAAATTCTGTTACTTTTTTCACAATTTATGATAAAATGTTTATATGAAAGGACACTTATATTATGATTGGAGATAAAATTAAATCATTAAGAATTGCCGATGGACTAACTCAACAAGAACTAGCTGATAAACTTGGCATTAGTAAAGTAGCGATTTCTAATTGGGAATTAAATAAGGGAAACCCAAATTATGATACACTAAAAAAAATTGCAGACATTTTTAGTGTTAGCACCGATTTTCTTTTAGATTATAATTATAAACATAACATAAATATTAAAATAGACTATAAAAACAAAACTATAAAAAAAGTTATAGAAATGTTAAAAGACAAAAACATATCTGAAAAAGACTTAGAAAAAGCTATTAAAATTGTAAATATTATGAAAGAAGATAAAAAGAAATGAAAAAGTTTGTGTGTTTGATTTTTATTTTATTATTATGTTGTGGATGCAGTTCTTCGCAAAAAGAAAAAATTGCTTATTGCCATTGTATTTTCAAAGATATCGAAAGTGATGTTTATGCAACATATGACGAAGGCGGAATTGTGACCAGTGAAGAAAGCACAATGAAGTTTACTTATAATACTATTGATGAAGCAATAACAATGGAAAAATATTTTGATATTGGGGATAAAGCAGCTGAATTTGATTATTATAATGTCACAAGAGAAGGAAATATAATTACTTTGTCTCAAAGAAAAACCAAAAATTTAAATTTATCTGTAGATGAATTTATAAAAGAAAATAATAGTAATGAATGCTCTTGTGAAAAAGACTACAATAAAACAGTTGACTAATTACCAACTGTTTTATTGTGTTCTAAATATTGTCTGAAAATTTTTTCGAATTCTTCAAATAAATCATATGTATATAAAACATATAAAATATATTTTATCTTATTTTCTCTTTCATCCATACTATCTACCCTTTCTAAACTCGATACTGCTTACGTCAAATAAATTATACCAGATATTGGAGAGTTAGTAAACAATTGTTCGCAATGTATCAAGTTATTTTTTTAAGAAAGGCATTATTTTTTAGAGAGAATATGCTAGTATTTTATAGGTAACCCCCTGGTCTTATTCTGGTCTTGTAATCGTCAACATGTGGTGTTTATTATGAGTGTAAATACTTTACGTATTATCACAAAACCCCTTTATTTCCACTATTTATGAGTATTTTAAATGTGAATGGTTGACACGGTTAATTTTCCCACGTCCTCCACCATTAAGAATATATCCCTTTGTATAAAGGGTTTTTTTGTG